>Ga0302300_1000515_pt1 | contig 26654 bp, 19 predicted proteins | sample III_Palsa_E1_1_FD_198756 | JGI IMG/M metagenome (GOLD analysis project Ga0302300, IMG submission 198756) | Peat permafrost microbial communities from Stordalen Mire near Abisko, Sweden - III_Palsa_E1_1 | ecosystem: Environmental > Terrestrial > Soil > Palsa > Peat permafrost | place: Sweden... | reverse complement strand
GGCCGTGGATGATTAGATACACGTATTTTGTGTAATTGCATTAGAGTGAAATACAATAAAACATAATACTACATTTTTTATCTGGATATTATTATGTTTTACCCTAGAACACTTATATAACTTCTGTGTAAACCAATAAGCGGCAAGCACAGAGATAAACCGAATGTGAGCTGCGCTAAATGAAGTGAAAGAGAAAAAGGTTTGTCTTGATCTGATCTGAAGTGTGAAATGAAATGGGAAATAACTATGAGATGAGCTGATGACTGAACTATCAGTTGATGTCCCATTTGATTTCCCATTTCATTTCACACTTCAGACCAGACCAGAGAAGGATTAACCAGTTTTTGTTTTCTAAGTTATATGTTTACTCTCTGAATACTCTGAATACTCTGAATGCAATAATATTGTACAATACAATATTTACCATATGAGTTTTATACACATTTAATTTGTGTGTTATACTATAATATACACATATGTTCTGTGTAATTAACTATCCACAAATTTTATGTGATAATACAGGTATTGTGACAGTTGTATATTGATGTAACCACATAATTTCTGTGGATAGTTGAATACACAGATTTTATGTAGTTACACTAATATTATCACGGTAATAAATGAGTGAAAATGTAAGAGCTATAAAATATGTTGTAGTTAACATATCCACAGAAATTACATAAAATCTGTGTATTCAACTAGCCACAAACAATCATGTAGATGATACTAGTGTAATTAAAAACTTTAAGTTGTTAAATTGTAACGATCTTGTTATTTAAATGTGTAAAATTAACCATCGTTTCGATAACAATATTGATATTGTTTGTGTTAATAACAATATCTCAATAAGTTATTTGTGATACAATTAATAATTGCATACTACGTTTTAATCTGTATTATAATTACATATTTAAAACACAATTCTTAGTTTGATTGTTAATACTTTTACATCATGTAAATACTACATTGATGGAATAGCATATTGGTATTAATACCAGTAACAATCTTATTACCACTTCAAGTGGTAATGTTTTTATAATCATGTGTATATATATATGTTTAATATACATTTCTACTTGTCACACTTTCATATATACATAAATTTTTTGTTTACCATAGTATATGTTGTTTTTGACGCGTTAAAGGTAAATACATATGTATGATTATGTTTATGTCTATAGATATGTTAACATTATTTAATTCCAACATTTGTAAATGTTAACATTGTTTGGAATTTGTCACTATGCTCGTCACAATTTACCTTCGGTCTACCTGTAAATTTGGAAGTAGTGATAGTTTAGTATATAGTGAGTATAGAATAATTCTATACCAAACGAAGTTATAACAAATGTTATAATAGTGGTATATCTTACATGTGTTTGTTTAAGTGGTATAACACAAAAATATTTACATTAACTTATTTGGAGAGATCAAAATTACATGGGTTAATGTAAATACCTATTATATCAGTGAGAGGAGATAAAAACATAGATAAATTAAATAGTATGAGATGAATAGTACATAGACACATCACAGACAAACATTATGATAGTAAATTATTACTAACCAAGAAAATTTGTGTCAACAAACATATTAGCAAAAATCTTAAACGATTTCAAACATTAAAATAAAGGTAAAATTAGATGTTAAGTCAATACAAAACAGATTTATTTTAATGTTTGAAATCGTTTAAGATTTTTGCCAAAATGTTTATTGGTTATTCGTAATAATATTAGTTGTTGTGATTGGAAGTATATATATATATATATATATATATATATATATATATATGTGGTGTTAGGAGGATAAAATAAATGTTATAATACATGAACATATTCAACATAACGTAATTAATATTGTGTGATTAAAAACATAACAGTAGCAATGAATATACACTATTTAAAATATTGTAATTATAAGGATTGGTAATGTTAAAATATCTTGGTTATGTTAATTTACTATTATATTTAAATGTATTAGTGACATGTAAAATATATGTATTCTAAGAATACATAATATACATAACTACAATGTAGTGACTTTACACTTTTGGAAGAGGGTGTAGATGATGAGGAGGAAAAGAGAGAGATGGAACTAAAAACAAAAAGACATGATAGAATACAACAAATATATACTGGTATATATATCACACAATAACTATGGTTAGTTGTTTATTTCAGTTCATATCATAGTTTGAGATGAGCTAAATAATTATCCACAATAAATATGTGGTGATGCAAAATATCATCACAAGATGACCGTGATTGGTTGGATACACGAGTATTATGTAATAACACTAAAATAAGTAAGTAATTACATAATACTCGTGTAATTAGTCATTCACAATAATTATGTAGATGTAATATAATATAATATAATCTATGTTATATGCAACACCACCGTTAAATAAATTACTGCATTATAAATGCTATATATATATATATATTCAAAATAGTTAACAATTAATATATACAACACAATGTTGTATTTCATTTGTCCTTCGGAATGGAGGAAGGAGAAGAGAATATACCAATCCTCAGTTTGTCTCAGTGCAATTACATAATATACGTGTAATTAATTATCCACAAATGTTATGTAATTATACAAATATAACTATTAGTTAAATTAATTGTTATTTCTTTGTAAATATATAAAATATTATGTATATTTTTACATGATATTGTGGATTGTTGTTTAGTACAGCTCGTCTCATAGTTATTTCCATAGGATAGCTGATGGTTGAAATATCAATTGATGTCTTACTTCATCTCCACTTCAAACCAGACCAGATCAAACAAGATAAAAACTAACCTTAATTATATATATATATATAGATTTTATGTATTTAATGTACTCTTCATACTAGTATAATAAATACATAAAATTTGTGTAAACAACTAACCACAAATATTATACAAGTACAATACTAGCGTTGGAAGTGGGATGAGGGAGTGGGGGGGGGATTAATTACTCATCATTCATCAAACCGAAAACTATTCTATATTGAATGAATAATTATACTTGTATACTCTCATAATATCTATGTTGTCAGTTGCCTAGAACAGATTGTCTCTGGTCTACACAGATATTATGTAATAATACTGGTATTTACAATGATAATTATATAAGTATTACAATATTATATTGTAATGATATATGTGTATCTCCACTCTGTTAAAATGTTTTATATTCGTATAGCATATAAATGAACTACTGTTAAAATGTTAAAATGTTATTATGTGTGTTCATTAGTTATTAACTGTCCTTGTTCATTAAATTCATAACGCTTTGATACATGGCGGGAGATAACGTATATAAGTTTTAAACTACCATTTTCATGATAGTTAATTATTATGGTGTTATTGACGAGATTTAGTTGTCTACGACTCTCTCCTCTAAATGGCACAAGGTTAACATTTGATAACTCAGGTATTCCATTGATTTGATAGTGACCAAGATAAGAACCAATGTTATTACCAGTATTATTATTCATAACATTATAGTGTTCAGATATCTCATGACTAGATTTAACAGTTTTAACATTAATATCTATACCATTTTGATACAATAACAATGTTAATTTTCCATCTGCATTGTACTTTTTGTAATATTGAAATATATCCTGTCCGATACTTGGGTCCCAACTTATAACATGATTAGTTGATGGCCATGTATAATCAACATAGTTTGATGTACCAAGATTATAATTAATTATGGTGGATGAATATAATTTATATTTCGACAGTTTATTATAATTACGTAAGATATATTTTGCATTATCAATGTTACCTATATCAAAAGTGCCTAAATCGCAACCGAAACGAATTTGTTCGACTATTATACCATTATCATAAGTAATTATTTCACAATCATAATAAACATCATTGTTATCATTATCAATACCATTATCTTCTTCATCATCTCCATTATAAATGGTTAATAATTTATGTCTAATATGGTTGTCATTCATACTTGTATAAAGAATACTTTCTATCCTGTTATTATCATCACTATGACTAAAAAAGTAATCACCGTTAAGTTTACCACCCTGTGAGAAATTACATATTATTTTAATGTTAAAATTGATATGTTGTTTATAAGTGTGACCCTTCTCAACTCTAGTTCCGGAACAAGTAACAGTTACTTCACCTTCTGGCACTATATTATTATTAATATTCTTTGTCACATCACCATTGAATGTACACTTTAACGAGTTTGTATCAAGGATGTGTTTATAATAATATTTTACTATAGGTATATTTATAATCTTTAATAAATTATTAGCAGTAATTGCTTGCAAAGTCTTGTCACCACTATTCCATTTAATATACATATTACTATATTTTATAGTTAAAATAACAATAAAACAATTTTAATCATAAAATCTTATAATTTGTGTGATTGTTAACAATATTTAACTGTAATATGTATATTTGTATATTATATATATTTAAATTGTACCCATGATATTTATATAATTATTGTTGATGGGTTGTCTCTGCTGCCTCTACTCTTGTCACTGTTCTTATCACTGTCCTTGTCACTGTTCTTATTTCTGTGTCCGTCGCTTGTCATTTGTCACGTATACTATGTAATTATACATATATTTAGTGAAGCTTTTCTCTCTGAGGTATATACCTGCGGTTTAGAGTATATATATATACCTTTAGTCCGGCTCACTTTGATAATCACATATTTAATATGTGATACTTTTAAATCAGACATACATATACATTAATAATTACATATTATACATGTTTCTAATCATCCACGATAATCATGTAAAATACCATAAAAATATAAAATAACATATTCATTTACAGTTATATAATAATATGAAACATGTGAGAAAAAAAGAAAAATGTTCAATTTGCATAAAGAAATATCATATAATGATATTGTTATTATGCTTATATCATTACATAATTATTGTGGTTGATTACGTTACACATATTTTATGTAATATTATTATATACATAGTATATAATTTGTGGTAAATATGTGTATTATTCTTGGGCACTTACATACAATACGTGTAACGCAACCAACCACAATAATTATGTGATGATATAAGATATACCCAATACAAGTAATTATTTATATTTGTATCATCACAAGATTATTGTGATTAGTTGCTTATACGAATATTATGTAATTACAATAGTAAATTAAAGTACAGTTACATTTTCCATGTAAGTTGAATAGAGAGGGGAGGGGTGAGGATATTTGTTACAACATGTAACAAAATAATTTAACTTTTGTTGTTGATAACAACATTATTATGTTATAATGTTTTGATCAACATATATATGTTGGTATTTAATATTTTAGAATATGTTGTAACATCACATGACAATCAGACTCAACTAAATATGCGGATACTATACTTAGTATTTTTAGTATCCATTTTATATAGTTGTTAAATTTCATACATACATATTAAATGTGTTTACTTATTTAAAACATTGTATATATTAAAAGTATATTGTAGGGTTATATAAGTTAAGTAAAAAAAGTACATGATGACAAAAACAATATAAAAAAGATACTAAAAATACTAAGTATAGTATCCGCATATTTAGTTGAGACTTGTAATTACAATACATGTTGGCATACTTAAAATTATTAGATAATAAGTATCTTATAATACTTATGAATAACTATATTTATTGTTATTATATGTTTTACCTCTTTTATTACTTTAACATAATGTCAAATAGTATATATGTCGTTAATAATAAGTCTTTAACATTTAAAAGTAATCAGATAGAATAACTATAGAGATTATAAATTTATGATAGTGGAAGGAGAAGATGTAGAATAATGGTTGAAATACATAACAGTTATGTATTTGTAATACAAAAATACTTCTCATAACTAAGAACAATTACATAATATCTGTGACAAGCGATAAGCGCAGCGATAGTGGAGGCAACTAACCATTACAATCTTGTAATTATATAAGTATTATTATTATTATTTAACATAAATTATACCTTTTAAATATATACATCCTTTATTTGTAATATTAATTGTGTTAATATGATACTATACATATAAAAGATTACAAATAAAATTACAATTTTATATGTTACTGTAACATATAATATATAGCTATGTTCATTAATATCCTATTATTACAGGAATTTTTTGGTATGATGTATTTTTACACAAAAATTGTAAAAACCATATTTTTCTACCTATACTCATATGATATCATCATATGAATATATATATATGGTGTGTGGTATTCAAACTCTTATTTTAATTTACTGGTCAGTAAAACTTGTTATTGATAACACTATAGTAGTGATAATTATCACCAAACTGTATTTTATACCAATTCCATGTGTATATTACCAACATATATTAAATATAATTTATTAAACGAATTATAAACTGTAATATTTTTAAATATAATATAGTATATAATAACTATCGCTATTAACTAAAATTTGTTTTATAATAATTGTATCGTTATTGTTAGATGTTAATATATAAAAAAATAAGTACACAACAAATAATATATGTTAATACTATTAACGGTACATATTATTATTTGTATACATAATAGAAAAACATGACACAAAATGTGACCTTGATGGTATTTTAATCAATTACTATAATAATACATGTATAGATTGTATATTTATTTTATGTAATTACAATATATTTATGTATCCAAACTATCCACAAATATACTGTATACAGATACAAATATACTTTGGATGAACACAATATATTTGTGGATAGTTTGGATACACAAATATATTGTAATCACACAAAATAAAATAGATGATTATGTTAACTCGGAATATAAATACTATGACATATTTAACATGTCATGACTTGTAACAAAAGATAACCAAAAATATACAAACAATGTATTTTTAGCGAATTTCTTAAACGATTCGAAACATTAATATAATAGTTTTTTGTGTTGATTTGACATCTAATTTTAACATTATTTTAATGTTTTAAATCGTTTAAGAAATTCGCTAAAAATATATTGTTTGTATATTTTTGGTTATTCATTACAAAAACAATATTAAATAGCTACAAAAATTAAAGTTCAAATATATAATATACGTGTAAGCCGTTTGTGAGACTAAGTCTCACAAGTAGCAAGCTGCGCTAAGCAACTATCCACAAAGATTATGTGACTTTTATCATAATAATAATACTTGTATGATTACTTGATCTTCGTGGTTGGTTGCCTACACGAATATTATGTAATTATACTAAGATGAATAGGTAATTATTAAGATAGAATATATGTGTGTAATTATACTAAGATGAATAGGTAATTATCAAGATAGAATATATGTGTATAATTACATAATATTCATGTAGGCAACCAACCATGTGAGTCCTGTAGCTATTAGTAATGATGAAAGGTTACTTCAACAGATAATACACATATGAGTATATGATCACCGTGATCAGTTACCCACACATATATTATATAATAATTACTAATAACACTTAAATATTTACAATATTCTCTCTCTTTCTCTTGTTATTAACACATAATTTTATGTCTTTTCTCTTTATTCCCGCTCCATACTAGTTATATTATACTTCTTTATTCAATCTACACGTACACATATACACACATATACATATGTACCTCTCACCTTTTACATGTTGTCTGTTTTTAATTACTGTTGGATAGTTTACAATGACAACCAAATAGAAAATACATTGTTCATATATTTAACCATAAACATATAATTAAGATTATGCTAAAGCTTTCACCTAAAACCAAAAAAAACAATATGTGACTAACAAATTTGGCATTTTTCTTAAATTCACTGACAATTAAAAATGTGTTGATGAAATATAATCTTTACATTTTTTTACATTTATAAATATATTTCGACTGTCGATAAGGTTCAAAACTTATTAACGATGTATAGTTTTACATTGTCGTTTTTTAGGTAATAAAGTTGGTATTAACATGAATGTATGCATATCATGAGCAAAATAAGAAATTTTTACGATTAGTAGTTATAAAAATATAATAAGGTATGTGTGTACGTCTTTGTTAGACAAAATTTAACTAATACATGACATCATCATCACATACACACATAAAGATAATGTGTTGTGTAATGTTATATATGAGATGAATATACGTGTATGTGGTCTATATAATAAAATGCCGTATAAATTTTTATATTTACAATAGTGATCATATTCATTGTCAAATCCAAAATTAAAATAAGAGATAACAACGTATATTGCTGAGTATACACTGTTACATTAAAAATATTATTGTTAACACAATTAACTGTACTGTACATAAAACAAACATTTTTTAAGCATCAGATAATTTTTATATTATCCGAAATTTTTTTGGTGTGATTTGTTCATACGAAAAAGTTGGCGAAAATTTTGTATCCCAAAAATTTCCAGTAAAATTTTATGTGTCGGTATATCATCATTGTTATGCTTGTCATTCAAACTTTATTTTAATAAACCATAATATATATTATAATATGTGTATAATGTATAATGTATGATGTATAAATACTTATATTATAATAATTCTATTATCCTCCAATATACGGAAATTCAATATCATCTATTACTTATCATAAGTAATAATAATAAGAAGTAACAATAGTTTAACTGTATACAGAATACTTAGTATATATTATATATCTTTACTATTACCATTACCAATTACCATTAAAACATATATAAGATATATATATTGTTATGTAATTAAGTATTTGTATTAATAATGTATATAAATATATACATCTTATATGTTATTTTATTTAACAATCGTATATATTTTATATATTAAACAATATAACATATATTGTTTTAGTAATTTAATTAGATAGGGTATATAACTATCTAATTAATATAAAGTGTAATAGATATCAAGTATCTTTTTAGTTCTTTGTATGAAACAAACATAATAATATGTATTTATATTATACATATACCCCTTTACATATTTATAATATATAATATATTATACATATTATATATTATAATATATACTGTATTAAGTAGACAATATTATATAAATTATATATATATATATATATATATAATGTAGGAACAAAACCATTTAACATTTATGAGATATATACTAAACATATTAATACAATATTAATATTATATAATTAATAAATAGTAAAAGAAATAAATACGCTTGTAACTATTACATTTATTATATTTTAACATTACTTTGATAACTGTAATACTTATTAAAATTAAGATATAACATAATATTTTGCATCCAGTCATAAAATGTTATTAGTATTACTAATATTATTAATATTACTTACAATAAGTAATAAATGTTGTTGGTATTGTATATTAAACAATATATACATGTGTTATGTGTTGTATTGAATACTTTGTATTTTAATAAAATATATTTTGATGTACAATCGTAACAACAGTTATATATTGTATATTATAATTTACAGGTAAAATTTTTGGGATACAAAATTTCGCCAACTTCTTTCACATGATCATCATACCAAAAAAATTTTGGATAATATAAAAATTATCTGATGATTAAAGAATGTTTGTTTTATGTATAGTACAGTTAATTGTGTTAACAATAATATTTTTATTGTAACAATTTTACTTAGTTGTATGCAATGTTATCTCTTATTTTAATTTTGGTAGTAAACTATGTTGAGTTACAACATAATAATTTATTATATAGAACATATGTTTTGTATACATAAATATATGTAATAATGTAATGGTTGATCAAAGTTTTATCGATACAATGTTTGAGATAATTATGTGAGAAGAGAGAAGTGAGTGAAAACGATATGCATGTGATACTTTAACATATTTTGCACATACTAAAATATACAAGTCTTTGTTTTTATTTGTCATAGACAGTGATAAATATTTTAATTTTTGGTATAATTTGTTTATATGAAAAAAGTTGGTGAAAATTTGTATCTCAAAAATTTACCAGTAAATTGTGTACTAAAACATATTACCATTATTATGAATAGTTGTTAAGCTATATAAACTATATAATATATGTCATTAAGAGTATCACAAATATGTGTATAGTTTATATACATATGTATATATTGTGGATAGTAATTTATTTAATATAATGCATATTATAGTTTATGTATTATATTAAATTATTATAATTATAATATTATGATATGTTGGATGTTTAATCATACTATAATAATATGATTACCAGAACACATACTTATATAGTCTACATGATATTTGTGGTTATATTGCCTACACAGATATTATGTAATTAAACTGGGATAAATAGGTAATCGCTGAGGTGGATACAAGTACAATTACATAATATTTGTGTAGGCAATATAACCACAAATATTATGTAATTTATACTATATGATCATTGATAATGTTTATTACTTACTATAAGTAATATTATAATAATAGCAGTATTAAATTAAATATATGTATATAGGATATTTAGTATATAGTTAATTTATATTATTTAACAACTAATATGTAATAAACAAATAATAATTAATCATGGAAATATTAATAATGCTATATATATATGGTTAACTATTTATATTGTTAAAGTAAAGTTATAAATAATTTATATATTTAACATATATCTTGTTATAGTTGAAAGTAATTTTAATTATTGATATGCATAACAATGTGTAACATATTGTTAACAATTTACTATCTTTTGTAGTGAAATACAGTTATATAAACTTATATCGTTAATATAACATGGTAAAATCATACTTATTTTATAATACGATTAATAGTCAATTTGTCTAATTCATTAGATATACAGATATGTGTAAGATATATTAAATGTACAGATTACAAATAATATGTTGCATATTATTTAACAACGGGAATAATACAGTCAAACCTTCTTCTCTTTCATCTTTTCTTAACCTTTTACTTTTGAATAATATATAATATATTGACACTACAAATATAAGTTATAATATATCTTAATTGTTATTGTTGCAAAAATACATACTTATAATAGTATATTATACAAATACTTATATAACATATACTGTGTATAAGTTTGTATACTATATTGATTACGAAATTACTTAAAATAAAAACTATCACATAGTGTAAAGTTATTAATACAATAAATATTGGTATCAAAACAATAATTTGTATTAATATAAGATTATTAATCAATTGTGTAAATGTTTATTGTACTTTGTCACTATGTTTTTTACCGATCTTACATGTTTAACTTTTTTTAGTGTGATCCGTGATAGGTTAAAACAAAAATGGTTGGTCGTGTCAAGATTTAAAAATAATTGTAATAATTCCAGGATTCTGATAAACTCACTATAAATATTTGACAGTGTCTGAATCCTCTCTTTCTCTCTCTTTCTCTTCCCATTCTTTATAATATGAAATGTGTTTAACAAATAATATGTTATGTTTTATATTGTTAAAAATGGGATGATATGTAATGTTTTTGTTTATCATAAACAAAATACTTTTATATTTTTAATACATATCAGATAGTTATAATATGGAAGAAAGGAGAGAGGACTCCAACGCCGACAAACATTTTCAAGGAGTTTGTCGTGTTACGGAGGCTATATCGTGTGTGTCACGACAAAGGACTCCGGAGCCGACAAACATTTATAATTACTTTTATCAAAATTTCATATAATATTGAAACAACATGAAGAATGTATAAACATTATCCTTTTTATTCCTCAACCTCTCAACATTATATACTTTATTATCCTATTTTATCCTATTTTATCATTGTGTATATGTAATATAATTACATAAAATCCGTGTAGGCAACTTACCACGAATATCATGTAATTAACATTAATAATTATAGTATTACAATATTAGAATATAAATATATAGTTACATGATATTCATGGTAAATTGCCTACACGATTATCATGTAAATGCCAAATGTTAATACATGAATATTCAAGATTCGTATTACTTCCTTCTCATTATCCCTCCTTCCTTCTTTCTCTTCACTCATTAATCCATTTCATTAATCCATTTCATAATTATGTAAATATAATAGTATATGATAGTTGTGATGATGAGAAGGAAGAAATTACAAGTAAATAACTGTATAGACAAGTGTTGGTATTTGACATTTACATGATATTCGTGTAAATAATTAACCACGTAAATCTTGTGAGTATGTGAGTAATGAATACAAAATATATATGGTTAATTGTTTACACGAATATTATGTAATTGTATTAAACATATTATGGTAAGAAGTAAAAGAAAAGAAAAATACCAGTTTAACTGGTGTAATATTGTTTAATGTATTTCTACTCACCCACTAATAATTATAAAATAATATTTATGCACTATTGTCTATAATGTAGAGTATAATGGTTCTTTATTCTTTCTATTTCTCGTTCCTATTTCTTCTCTCTCTTTTTCTTACTTTCATCACAATTAATATTATTACATTAAAATAGATCTTACTCAATGATTATCATGTTATCTATTAATAACCAATACACTATTTATTGTTATGTAGATATTGTTAACAGTTAACGATATTGTATTAGTAATGTTGTAGTATGTAAAATAATATATTATTTCACATCATCAACAAGTGTAATAATATATGTATTATATTATACAACAATAATAAGTATAATATTTTAACATTGGAATAAGGGAAAGGAGGGAAGGGGGAGTAGGGATGGATGGATGGATAGAGGAATAATACAATATATACTTATTAGTTAGCATAACTGGATAAATAACCACAATATTAGTAATAATGTGCATCATTGCACACAACAATATAATCTTTTACCTCATAGTGTTTTATATTAATAATAGTTTTGTTATTACTAACCTATATCTTACTTTATAATTACAGGTGATAATCTTGGTATGATGTATATATTTTCAAACCAACCCAAAAATATGTTAAACCAAGATTATCACCTGTAAAATTAAAGGTAGGTAAAATTTTACTATATAGCGTGTTCAATACAATAATTTAATTTAACATATTTTTGGGTTGGTTTGAAAATATATACATCATACCAAGATTATCACCTGTAATTATAAAGTAAGATAAAAAGGTTTTAAAGTAAAATTATACTTTAAATACACTATACTGTATAGTGAATTAATGGGTACCTTTAATTTTACAGGTATTTTTTGGTTTAACATATTTTCAACAAAAACCAAAAATATGTCAAACCAAGATATCACCTGTAATTATAAAGTAAGATAATATATAATTATATATTGTAGTGAGGATAAAAAGATTTTAAGGTGGAAATACATATTGAACACACTATACTATATAGTGAATTAATGGGTACCTTTAATTTTACAGGTATTTTTGGGTTTACATATTTTCAACCAAAACCAAAAATATGTTAAACCAAGATTTACCTGTATTTATAAAGTATACCAATATATAATTATATATTGTAGTGGAGATAAAAAGGTTTTAAAGTAAAATTATACTTTAAATACACCATACTGTACAAATACACTATTAAGTACCTTTAATTTTACAGGTGATATCTTGGTTTGACATATTTTCAACCAAAACAAAAATACATCAAACCAAAAAATACCTGTAAAAATAAAGTATACCAATGCATAATTATATGTTATAACATATTCAATACTTGTTTCTACCTTAAAACCTTTTTATACTCACTGTCTGTTATAATTGTATATTAATAACCTTTAATTTTACAGGTAAAGTTTGGTATGATATATCTTTACATGAATAATTATGTTATGATAGATAAATCTATCTTCAACATATTAAATTTCGTCTTTCCTTATCCTACTTCTCTCTTTTCCTTTCTTTCTCCCACGTGTATCAGTATAATTACATAATATTACATAATATACATATGTGTGTATAAACCAAAGTAATGTGCCTCAAAGAGAAAATCTGCGTTAAGCAACTGACCACATAAATCCTGTAACTATCAATGACAATAATAAATTATTTCAATGGTATTAATACACATATGTATTCACATAATATTTGTTGTGAGTTTTGCCTACACAGATTTTATGTAATTTACCATTGTAAATTACTTACTTATCTTAGTACAATTCACATAAAATCTGTGTAGGCAAAACCCACCACAAATATCATGTGGTCATATGATCATATTGTATACATATTAATAATAATAATATTTATTACTTACTGTAAGTAATACTTATAATAATAATAATAATAATCTAACTATATAGAATATTTAATGTATGTTACGTTAGTGAGTGTCTTATATATGTTTATCGTGTATTAATAACTATTTATGAATATGTTAAATCTTCTATATAGTTAATTAGTTTTGATGTGTTATAATAGGTTATCACAATATTTACAATATTTACAATATTGGTTGTAAAAGAAAAAAGGTAAAATGTAATAGGTGTGTATGTGTCTGTTGGGCTAGAAATATAATTACTTGGTAATTACAACTATGTATATAAATTAGTCAAGAGTGACTTGTCTTACTATTTTTATTCTTATCCTCTATTTTCACCATAAAAATAAATATAACATTAAACACGTTGTAGTATATAAACTATTTATAATATATTATATAGTATCGTAAGTTAATAGATTATATAACGTGTGGAATACAAAATATAATAAGTAAAATAAGGTTTTACATATAAATTGTAATGTATCTGGATATACTGTTTAAAGGATACAAATACATACAAATTTTAACACCATCATTGTAATAACTTTGTTGACTCCGGAGACCTTTGTCGTACTACCAATGCTAGTGTGTGTATGTGTGCATATCATAATAAAGTCAAATAAATGTTCGTCGGCTGCTGAGTCCTTTTCGTTCACAGCACGATACAGCCTCTACTAGACGACAAACTCTTGAACTATGTTTGTCAGCTGCTGAGTCCTTTTCGTGTTATGCACGCACCAGCCTCAGTAACACGACAAAGCCAAAATAAATGTTTGTCGGCTGCTGAGTCCTTTTCGTGTTATGCACGATACAGCCTCTACTAGACGACAAACTCTTGAACTATGTTTGTCGGCTGCTGAGTCCTTTTCGTGTTATGCACGATACAGCCTCTACTAGACGACAAACTCTTGAACTATGTTTGTCGGCTGCTGAGTCCTTTTCGTGTTATGCACGATACAGCCTCAGTAACACGACAAAGCCAAAATAAATGTTCGTCGGCTCCGGAGTCCTCTCCCTCTCCTCTATTCCATAATATAACCATCTAATCTGTATTAAAAACATAAAGTATTATATACTTCTGTTAACCACATATGTTTGTATTAATTATTCTTTAAAATCCCAATATGTGTGATTAACAGATGTATATTAATATTTATTATTGCAACACACACACATAATAATAAATACTATAATAAATACTATACTATACTATACTATATATATATATATATTATTAAATTGTACTCATATGGTCACATAATTATCGTGGTTGGTTGCTTACACGGATTTTATGTAATTACCATTGTCAATACCTTAGATATACAAATACTATTCGTGATTCATACTCATCATTTTCAACCTCTCTCCTCCCCCTATCCCTATCTCACTGTCTCACCTCTCATTCTCACACTATCATCCCCTCACCATCACCACTTTCCATTGTTCTCTTCTACCGTTATATTTACTACATCCATGAATATTATCTTTATTTTTACAAGACACAGCTATATAGGATATAATACAACCAGATATATTTTTGGTTTAAACCAAACGGAAATCTTTTAACTTATAAGTATAAAAATAATTAAACACTCCAGTACCAATAAATATATAATAATTATATACTAAATTAAAATTTATGCAATACCCTCCAACCCCCTCATATCATATTTTCTCCTCTATACATTATATATCTTATTATCCTTTCTTTCTATCTTTTTATATGATATTAGTATAATTACTTTGCTTACCACTCATGTAATTAATAGTGTTAATATAATAATATATTATATCATACTCATATGTTGACACGATTGTTGTGGTTAGTTGTTTACACGTATTTTGTGTAATTAACAGTATTAAATACACAAATGCTCAAGTATCCTATTCCCTCCTTCTCCCCCCCCCCCTTCCTCCCCTCCCTTCCTTCTCATCCTCCACTCATGCTCTTCATCCTTTTCTTCCTCCTTATCATCCAATGCATATTTCCATATAGTAACCACATGAATTAAGTATAATTACACAAAATCTGTGTAAGTAACTCACCACAAATATTATGTGACGATACGAGTATGAATACATTGTTAATTATAACATAATACTTATATAATTACATAACATGCGTGGTTAGTTGCCTACACGGATATTATGTAATTGCACTGGTATATAATAAGATTATTAACGATATTTACAACAAAATTAAAGTTAAAGTTAAAGTTAAAGTTAACCATATGTTATAACTTTACAAGTTTGTACGGAATCTGTATTGGTTTTTTGTTGATCTGCAGCAACGAAAGGTGGTTCGCAGCTCACGAATTGGTATTTATCTGCTTTTGATATTGTAGGAGAAGCAGATAAATATTCTACTGGTATCATAAGCATTATTGCTATTAATACAATAATTACAATTATTGTTTCCACCTACTTTTCATTTGGTTTTTTCTTTTAGTCCACCCTATATTATTAATATTATTATTATTAATATTATTACTAACTATTGTATCCACAACTATTACTATAAATATTTATTATTACCACTACATGTTTCAACTATGTATTGTTATATCTACGATGTTCAAAGAATTGCAATAGATGTTTGTGTCTGCGAACCCGGTGCTAATCTATAACATATTTACAATAATCATTCGTATATCTTTTTGTATAACCATATTTAGTAAAATTATAATTGATGTTTTATTACTATGATAATGTTATTCTTTTTTAGGATATAGAATACATGAATTAACCATGTGTCATATATATTTTTGTTATTTCAAATAACAAACATAACATATCTATATTTTAAAAGTTATATAACTATGGTAAACTTTTGTATATGTAAACAATATAAAATTTTACTTTATTTGTAAGTACACCACATGGTTAGAAATGTATTGATAGTAGTAATGAGTATGAATGAGAAGGAGAAAAAATAGAAAGAATAGAAAGAATAGAAAGAATAGAAAGAATAGAAAGAATAGAAAGAATAGAAAGAATAAAAAGAATAGAAAGAATAGAAAGAATAGAAAGAATAGAAAGAATAGAAAGAATAGAAAGAATAGAAAGAATAGAAAGAATAGAAAGAATAGAAAGAATAGAAAGAATAGAAAGAGAGAGAATAGGACACACAATTATTTTGTGTCTGTGATATAAAAATACTTTCATAACCAATAACAATTACATAATAACAATGTATTTAACCATCCACGAATATACTGTTGTTACCTGAATAATTATTAGATAGTAACAATTAATATATTTCATATAATTATACTATATAACATTATTGTTTGGGTTGGTATTATAACATTTTACATATAACATATATAACAAATATTGTTGTTACCAATTGTATTAATTTTTGGGATTTTTTATGGTAATAATATTTGTATTAATATAAATACTGTATATATGGGATATTACAAATAAAGTATATTTTTATATGTTACAGTAACATATAATACATAGTTAAGATCATTGATACTTGTTTTTTACAGGTAAATTTTGGTATGGTATATTTTTGGTTCAGGTGTGAAAATGTACCATACTAAAAATTTACCTGTAAATTCGAAGTAACATAATATCTTGTTATATAACATTACTTATCTTTAATTTTACAGGTAAATCTTGGTTTGACACATTTTTACACAAAAATGTACAAACAACTTATTTTTAGTAAATTTCTTAAACTATTCAAAGTATTAATATAATATAGTTTTGTGTTGATTTGACATCTAATTTTAACATTATTTTAATGTTACAATTCGTTTAAGAAATTCGCTAAAAATATATCGTTTGTACATTTTTGGTTATTCATCACTATCACTCCCCTTTCTCCCCACCCTTTCTCCCTCCCCCTTCTCCCCAAATGTGCCTATTTATGAGTAGCCTTCAATAAAGGTCAGTTGTGTTACACATTCGCATTAATCTTTTGCGATCTTAAAGATTATGAACGACCCACTTTTCTCTTTTATTTTGTTTATCTCTGTGTTTTTGCCACTTCATCCATCTTGTACTTACACATTTATTAGTTGAACAATTTATATCAAAGTTTAACTTAATAAGTGTGATTAAATAGATTAATATCTGATATGTATTTATACATGTATTTTACTTATTTATTCTAGTACAATTATATAAAATACAGGTAAAGCAGTAAACAACTAATTACAAGAATTATGTGAACGTTACAAAATATATTAATATAATATTCATATAAATAATCACATACTATTCGTGGATTGTGCTGCCTATACGAATATTACGTGGTTACTCTCATATCATTACAATAATTACTAAATACTATAACTAAGTTATGGTAATCAAATTCCAATATTAACTAAACTAAAAATACTCTTACCATGATATTGATGTGTGACAATGTTGCTGTAACCGACAATTTATACTATGTTGTTATAACTCAAAGTTATAAATATACTACATACGTAACGTATATTGTATTTTATTATTATTATTATTATTATTAATAATATTACTATTGTAAACTAACATATAAATATTATTATTATTATTATTAATAATATTACTATTGTAAACTAACATATAAATATTATATGTTGTAACTCATAATCTGGATCACAATAAAATATACTTGTGTATGTTAAATGTTTAACATTTTCCGTTGGTACTTTACATAATTACAATAGTTTGTTACCATCCATAAAATGTATAATAGATATAACTTTGTTATAGTTTTAACATGTATAACACTTTAAATATTTGTATATGCATCACACAATATTTGTGGTAAGTTGCCTACACAAATATTGTGTAATTGTACTGACATATAATAACAATAATAATAAAATTTAAAGTGTGAACCACATTTACATTGTGTAATTTCGCTGGCATATAATAATAATAATAATAACAAAATTTAAAGTGTGAACCACATAAATTCGTGTAAGCAACTAACTACGATTATATTGTGCTCATATACCGATATAAATAATTATAACATATTATATTACCATATAATTAATATGGTTAGTTATTTAACATAATTTAACCTTTGATAAATTAAAGGTTATATTACTTCACACAGATATTATGTAATTACAGTATTATTAGATTAGTATTTATTAACAATAATAACATTTATGAACATAAGTACATACACTATATCTATAACAAGTTTATTATTTTCTACTAGTTCATAACTTGAAGTCATGAAAATACACAATTAGTGCTGTCTATTATTACTACTATTACTTAGTCTACTATCATTACTATTATTATCATTAATACTATTATATAGTATGGCTCAAGTTAATTGTTATCAATGAGAACATAATATTTACCATAAAGTTGTTTGGTAGGAAAACTTTGCGGTATATGTTCTAGTTTATCAACATCTACTTCAATATAGAGTCTGTGAAAACAAACATTTTCGTCTATCTTTAACGCCATTTCACCATTGGAATCATAATCTTCTTCATATAATATAATGTCCATATTAGGGAATGAAGATAAAGAAGCTACATCTTCTTTCCACTTCTGCATATCTGGATCTGTGTTATACTCATCAGCCAACGTTTGCCATTCTCTGTTTATACCAGAACATTTACCACGTACAAACTCTTCTTCCCAACAAAGTTCATATTGATGAGTGATTGAACTCCAAGACCATCGTCTATTAACACCGTTTAACTAATCACGGAAATAATTCTGTTCTTCATAACATTTATACTTGTTAGTAATAGGAGATAAATACCATGTCTTCCATGAACCACACTTATATCCATTGATATATCTACCTTCTTCATAACATTTATAATTGTCATCCAAATACTCTACATAGTGACCGTGATGAGTGCCGAGATTTAACTCTGCTATAGTTTTAATTTTACCGTTGATATAATGTTCTACCCTCCTCTCAAACTTATAGTCATGAATGGGAATATTTCCTTTATTCACAATAGCAGCTTTTGCCATTTCATTAAGATAACTTCTAGATTCGATTAATATATCTATGAACGATACTCAATTGTCTCTCGTTATGAGACATAATAATGTCATTATTAATAATGTCATGTTCATTTTCATCATCATTAATAATAATATCGGGTACATTATCTTCGTTAACATTACTAGATTTAGAATCTAATTCTTCAGCAAACGCCCAAAAATTCATGTCAGCCAAATCAACATTGTAACCACCAGCTTCCTTAAAGGAAATCGACTTGGGAGCTTGACGAACATACCATTGCGACATAAAAATATTGTCTTGTTGCTTACGTTTGGGTAACAATTGATAGGGTAACCTTAAGTAGATCTGCTGTTGTAAGTGTTCGCTGAAATCTTGATACACGACCACAGCTAGTTGAGTCCAATTTAATTTAATTATATCCGTTAAACAGTTAAAATATGTGTCATCTTCCAAGAAGTCAACTAGTTGCAAATTTTCGGCAATACTATCTCTGTCAATATGAAAGATACTTTGATAATGAGGCTTTCGAAGGAAGGAACGGTAATCATCAATCACATAAATAAACCTTTCAGGTATGGAGATTGTGACTGATGCCCCGATAGTCATATCGTTAATAAGATTGTTAATTACCACTGAAGTAATTGAATCGTAAATTTCCTCTGGTAAAAGTAATTTACCTAATTGAAAACTGATGCCAACTGACAGTATCACCTAACTAGGTTTTTGTTAGTAAATGGTAAAATATTAATAATAATAATAATCATCATTTTATTATTGTATAAATAGTAAAATATCTGTCTGATAGATATATTAACGAACATTATAAAAATATTTATATTATTTATGTCAAATATGTATCTGACCATCCAATAGCAAACATACTTCAATATATTAACGATATGATGTGTTAGTTGTAATTGTAAAATTGATAATATATTAAACAAAACAAAGGGTAAAGCAGATGACGGACAAGACCCTAATTATCACTGGCAACATTGCATCATCTAAGGCCTACAACAAGTTGGCTAATACGACAGACATCCCAACTGTTAAGAAGGTGTCTGCAGCTGACATTCAGAGAATCAATGAACTCATGGTAGGAATCAACCAACATCCTAAAACAACACAAAAGTGTGATCGTACCTGGTTGGCTGCTCAACTTGGTATTAGGGCAACTGAGCTTAACAACTGCCTCAAGGTTGATGTGCCATATGGGAGTGGCAGTAATGCTGTCAAAAGGAGTATTACTGTACTTCAAAATCGACTGACGAAACTTAATACAGTGTAATAGTAAGCTTAAATCCACTTCCACCACCAACACTACTACCACCACTACCACCACACATAGGTATATACATATGTCATTACAACTTTAGTTTGTAGCTTCTAATCTAAATTTTACAAGTTTAACTTGTAAAACATAAATATTTAAAACATTATATTGTTACAGTATATTCGTAGTAGTTAATTGGAAGGGGTGCTAACTATGTTGTTAGTTATTGGTTATTTAATGCTGGGCTTCCGCCTCTATTGAGTCGCATTTATTAATGACTATCGCCATCTTGGAATCTGTGACAAGCGACAAACCAAAGGTATACCGAAGGTCAGCTGCGCTATACTGAGAGAGCAATGGCTATGCCAAACGCAGTGACAAGTGGAGGCAACCAACCACAAATGTTATGTGGTTATACTAGTATTCTTACATTTTATGTGTTCCAATATATTTACATAATATTTGTGGTTGGTTACCTTCGCTTGTCACTGCGTTTGGCATAGCCTACCTTCGGTTTGTCGCTTGTCATAGATTTTGTGTAATTGCACTAACAATAAAACTATTATAGTAGCTATTTGTTCATGTTAACACACTTACATATGTTTATACAACTACACACAATTGTTGTGTTAGTCATGGTAATAATTCTAATCATATACTGCATTTAAATTTGTATTTATGTTACATATGACAAGTACAACTTTCTTGTTAATTCCCACGTTCCTATATTTGTTGTATTATGTTACAATAACATAATTTTAATATTTGTTTGACTTGATGTCTACCAGCAACAAGTATCTTAATCATGTTGTTATTTTGTTACTCAAAGTAACAAAGATATATAATTGTTGTGTTACCAACATGTACAAAACAAGACAATAATACATTAAAATATGTTAAGGGAACAAAACATTCTTAACAATGTCAATAAACATTAAGGTTAACATAACATTACCACTGTTATAAACTATTTGTAACACTTTAAATATTTATTAGTGTGAATTTATAACATACATATATTCCAACAACACATACTACGTATAGTATTTAATGTAGTAATTGTTGTTTGCACTACAAATATTTACATAACAATTATAACAAACAATATAAACAATATAAACAATAGTATATGATCATAACAAACAATAATATTATCCCAGTTATTACTTGTAGTGTTAAACTAATGATGTGAATGGACAAACATATGGTTTTACATATTGGGTATGTAAAAGTTGGTTGAGATAAAACACATCTTAGTATGTAATGGTTATTACTTTTCGGTTTTAATGCTACAATAATTCTGTACACGAGCAAACCCTGGATTTAGTTGTGAATAAGTAGGAGTTGGTCGAGATGATTTTAAGTAAGAGGTCTCTTCAGGGCACGTAATAGTTGCCGGTGATGATGTTGATGTCTTCTTCTTCTTTTCAAAAACGCGATTATACCAAATACTAAACATTTTTACTAGTATATAAAATTTGTGTGTCAAAATTATAAGTAATGTAAATTACATAAAGTTACTTTATGTATGTTTGTGTATAAGCATGTGTAACTACTACTAACTACTTATCGTGAATGCATATATCAATATGTGCTACTCCTAACACAAACTGACTTATTTTGTTATGTCTAAAGGGTGATCAGGTATAGAAATAGTAGTGACAAGATGAATCCAACAGTTAAGTGTTATCATATTAATCCAGAAATCTCACGCATTAGAAAGCTGTCCCGACATGTTGAGATTGCCTTTTGTAGATGTTGTTATTGTTATGAGTCATGTTATGTGTCTCGTTATGTAGGTCCATTCTGGGAGACCAAGTGGAAAGAGTACAATGGTCCAACTAAACCAGTATGTAATCATAACAACTTCATAGCTGGTGAAATCCAAAAGTTAAGCATCAACACCGAAGTATGTATTAAATGTCAATGTAAAGATTGTGAACAATTATTTAGTTTATGTCGTTATGTACTACCCATTTATGGAACTACAAAATGGAGACACATTGACACTTCCAAAGTTTATTCCGAACTTTGGCTATCTGCCAATAAAAATAAACAATCAACATCTGCTTGAAGTTATTAACATGAACAACATTAAAAATTCAACATCGTTATTACAAATAACGATATATGTATATTACAAATAACGATAATAAGACCATATGAGTTCATGTTGTATAATTAGTAACCCTCTTGTGTATCTCAGGATCACAAAAATATAGTTACAATACACAATCTGTGTTTTCAACAACTACAGATATCATCTGAACAGTCTAGTATAAATTAATAGTTATATATGTTATAAAACATATAATATTTGTGGTTGTTGGTTGCACAGATGGCATACAATTACCAATGGTATAAACAGCTAATTACAAGTACAATTACAGATTACCCGCATAATTAACTATCTATATACATTGTGTAACCATCACTAATATATGTGTCATCTTTTAACGCTTCTTTGTTTAGTATACTATTTACCACAGTTAAAAATCATTGGGTTAGATAATAAGTTATAATTATGGTCAATCGAGTTGACTATAAACATAATGTTGTTAACATGTTACTGTTGCTAAAAATACTATTGATTTTGAGAGATGAACTCGTTAATTACAATAGCAACATCATCATTGTACTCATTTTCAGCCTCGTCACTAGCTGTGTCACCATAATATTTCTGTGTGATTACTGATAATGGATACAGTTGTAGCAGGAATTTTACTGCACCCATCCGCCCCTTTCTAGCTGCACACATGAGTGCTGTCTCACAGTCAACATAAGTGTCAGACAGTTGAAAGTCTGGTCTGTGTGATAGCAACTTCATTATCTCAATGCTTCCAGACATGGCTGCCATGTGAAAAGCTGTCAGACCACCATCGTTTTTAACACTAATGTTTACATTTGGTCTATCTAATAGTACTTTAACTACTTCTACATTACCGTAATAAGCGGCTGTAAATAGAACAGTAGTCATATAGGTCATTGTGTAGTGTTGATTAACATCGACTCCATCATAAGATAACAGTATGTTAACAATATCTGCATTACCCTTCTCACAAGCAGCCTCTAAAAGAGTATAAAACATTGGTAATAACATATCTTTTGAAAGAAGCGCTTGAAAGACTTCTGATCCCCCCAACTCCAGCTTAAATTCACCATTACTACCACTCTTAATTTTCGCAAGCAGACCGTCTTGTAACTTATTTCTGTTCATCAAATATACAGATCTTTCATCCAAGAAGTTGTTCTCAATCATTATCTTTTATTAAAGTATATTTTTTTACTTAGCATATTTGAAAGTCAGCTTATGAAGTAAGGTTGTCACAAACAATCCTATTTTACTTGTCGGCATGATCATTAATAGTAGTTAACATGAACAAACATAAAGTATGTTGGATGACCAAATCTTACGTACTATAGTATAATTATGTAATGGAGATATGTTTATATAAACATTAACATAATAGTTTGATAACAAAGTAATTACTCATTCATAATTATTAATCCAGATGTTTGGGTAATAAAGTTTATAGATGTTTGTAATAATATTAACAACGTTAATATTGTAATTGGTAGAAGTTGTGAATTATAACATTATAATGTTTAACTTGTGGGTGTTAACTATTTGTGTTAACAACAATAGGTATTGTTTATAACACTGTATAGAAACACACTATATAAATAAGAATTACATCAGATATCACATATTAGTAGTATTATGAGAAAAGTGGGTATTATAGATGTTATAAACAAGTTAAAACTCTTGACACGTAAGTATAATTTTAACGTTTACCCAGGTACTTTAAGTTGTTATAACAACAAAAATAATAATGGAAATAACAATACAAGATGAACATACTAATGACAAGAGTTGTGTACACAATTTTTCTACCATCTAAGTTTATTATTGTATAGGATGACCACAATTTGTAATTGTAGTAATATTAAGTAATAAAGTAATGAAGTCGTTAGTGTAGACTGCACATGCTGAAACGGGCGACAACGATTGAAGACTGTTTGGGAAAGCTGGTGGCCACACGATTATGAATGGTAGTTTTGGTAGCACTTCGATAGCTAATGCTAATGTTACAATTGATGTCTTTGGAATAAAGAACACCTTGATTACCATCCTCCACGAGGAAGTCATTGCCGTACCAGTTATCGCCATATTCGCTAATAATCTGTTCATAACTCTTGTGACGGTAACCATTAAAAGTATCTCTGGTACGTGGGGAAATACCGTTGCTCGGTACAACATAGATTGAAGCCTGACGGGCGATTTCACCTTTATCACTGGTCACAACGACATTATCAGCAGTTGTAACATATGTTTTTGCTGTACGACGATATTCATCATCAACACTGTTCTTAACACTGCTTTTAACACTATTTTCATTGTCCTGATCAATAACGTTATTGTAACCATCAATAATAGTATACACCTGACCTTTAATGTTGTTATTACTACCAACGATACTACCAGCTATGAGACCAATAACCTTGTTGTTGTTACCGATAACATTACCATTCACATTACACATAATATTATTGTTGTTACCAACAATGTTACCTATGATTTCACAACGTGAATATTCACCACTATTACCGTTTCTAACAATATTGTTATTACCAACAACGTTACCATGCACCATACCGTTAACCTTGTTGTTGCTACCAATTAGATTACCATATACAGGTCCATTGACAATGCTATTATCTGCCTGCAAATGACCATCATAACCAAACTCAAACGTTCTTCCATTGTACTGTACATGATTACCAGAATCTGCATGTACTAAACCAATGTAATTAAACACAAACAACAAAAACAGCAACTTGTAGCTATTGTGCTTATGATTGAAGTTCATCATTGATCACAGAATTTGTTTATTATAAAGACCTTTTTATACCCTTTACGTTCGTTATATCTTTTTTATATCACTTTTATCACAACCCACAACAGCAGCAACAACCATAAATAAAATAATAGGTGGTTCACAGTAGCAAAAGTACTACTTATCTATTACCGGTAAATGTTAAGTGACTAAATAATAGAAATACCAGTTACATATTATTAGTGAGTGTCACATAGTTAAAGTGCCAAAGGTACTACTTGTATGTTATTAATAAGTGGTAAAATATTAACAAACATGTCTTTTATGTCTTTTATGTCTTTTATGTCTTTTATGTCTTTTATGTCTTTTATGTCTTTTATGTCTTTTATGTCTTTTATGTCTTTTATGTCTTTTATGTCTTT
>Ga0302300_1000510_pt1 | contig 26897 bp, 36 predicted proteins | sample III_Palsa_E1_1_FD_198756 | JGI IMG/M metagenome (GOLD analysis project Ga0302300, IMG submission 198756) | Peat permafrost microbial communities from Stordalen Mire near Abisko, Sweden - III_Palsa_E1_1 | ecosystem: Environmental > Terrestrial > Soil > Palsa > Peat permafrost | place: Sweden... | reverse complement strand
TCGTGAAATTACAAATTTGTTCGGATTTACACACCGAGTTCTATGACATGCCGCTGTCCGTTCTCAAGCGGATGGACTTCGCCCCCGATCTGGATTTCCTCGCCCTACCCGGAGATATCGTCGTTCCTTGTCGCCAGAATGGGAAGATCGTTCAGCAGGTGTTGGCCTTCCTAAGCACGAAGGCGCGGCACGTTCTGTACACCACGGGCAACCACGAATACTACGGCGGCACCCGCGAGAGGGCGGAATTCGTCCTCAGGTCGTACATGCCGAAGAACTTCGTCTGGTTGCAAAACAGCGACGTGACCCTCGACGGCGTGCATTTCTTTGGCGGCACGCTGTGGTTTCCCGATCAGCCCTTGAACCAGTTGTATGAGAGTTCTATGTCGGATTTCAGCGTAATTAAGGACTTTCGTGAGTGGGTGTACGTGGAGAATGCGGCGTTCCGCGAGGCCGCGATGCGGTTGGTGACGCCCCAGACTGTGGTGCTGAGCCATCACTTGCCGCATCCACGCAGCACGCCTCCACAGTTTGTCAACAGTCCGCTCAACCGTTTTTTCACATCGGATGAGACGGCAGTGATCGAGGCCAAGCAACCGAGATACTGGTTTCACGGGCACACGCACGGGATGGCGGAATACTTTCTTGGAGAAACGCACGTAGTGTGTTATCCGTTCGGCTACCCGCACGAGCGACTGAACATGGGTCCGAGACAGCAAGAATACAAAGCAGAGGTCTTCGATGTCTGATGAATTGAAATGGTGCCCGCACTGTGAATCAGACAAATCGGTTGACGACTTCCATAAGAACAGGGCCGCTTACGGTGGGCGACAGGGCTACTGCAAGGAGTGCAAATATAAGGCGGATCGGGAGTGGATGTTGCAACGAAGAAAGGAAAACTACGGAAACGTGGCGATCTATCTTCGGAGCCATCCTTGCGTCGGCTGCGGTGAGGCGGACATTATCGTTCTGGATTTTGACCACCAAGGGGACAAGGTAAAGAGCATCTCCGATATGTGCAATCAGGGCTGTCCGTGGTCGAAAATTGAAGCCGAGATTGCAAAATGTGAGGTTGTGTGTAAGAATTGTCATTACAGGCGTACCGTGAAGCAACAGAATCACCCACGCCACAGAATGGTCGAGGAGATGGTATGAGAGAAAAAAGCGTAGTGGAACATCGCGGTGATGGCGCACGCAAGGCAGCACGTCGGCAATTTCGCCACAAACTTCTGAACGAGAAGATCAAGGAGTTTCGCAACCCCAAGTACAACCTGAGCCCCGCAGGTGCTCGCTTCCACGCTCGCGTAGCGGTGGATGTCCTGTTGTCCCAAGGCGCGACTGATGTCAATACCCATGGTCGGGGGTTAATGCGATGAGCGGCGACGAGATCAGAGCATACGTCCTCCTCGGCTGCCTAATCGCAGTCTACCCCGTTTTCGCAGGCGTCAAAGCCATCGAGAAGGCAATCGGCCCAGAAGTTGTGACCTACGATGGCTGCGACTACAAGGTCGAGAACCTGAACAGCTACGGGGACACTAAGGTCATTCGTCCCTTGGATAAAGATGCGGAAGCCTGCATCGCGAAGCAAAAGAAAGACAACGACGATAACGCCGTGTTCAATTACCAGCAGGCTCATCGGAAACACAAATCGGGAGATGAGGTCAATCAGTAATGGCGAGCGCACACGCGAAAATTAGTTATGTCAAGAGCGGTGTCAGAATTCTTGGGTACGGCTGTCTGTTCCTCGTAGATCACCACCCCGCCGTGTACGCCGCCGCAGGGCTCCTCATCATCGCCGAGATTATCGGCATCGTCGAGGAGATCGGTTATTAACCAAGACCCTCTAGCTGCGTTGGGGTTGCTCATCCGCAAGTTCGGTCATAGGATCGACGGCGGCTATGAGGTCTTCATTCCTGAGGGGGTGCTTCAGGACTTGGGGTCGCGTGCCCAGATTCAAGTGGAGCCCGATTTCCAACGCAAGGGTTTCAAGTTCAGGGTTTTTCTCAACACGATTGTCAATGGAACGTGGAGTGAAGTTAAGGAAGAAAATGGTAGCGTCAGCGGCAGTAGACCCGACCAACTTGCCAAAACGGATGAGCCGCCCGCAGCTTGAGTGGTGGATTCTTTTCGGTATCTGTGTGGCAGGCAAGAGCGCGAAGGGCACCGAGAAGAAAGTCCAAGCCTTCATGGAATTCCCCTACACCAACATGGGGAGCAACAAACCCATGTCGCCGTTCGAGCGCGTGCGGTTCATGATCCGCCACAAGAAGCTCGCCATCGCCCTGAAGCACGTCAAGATGGGCAAGTACGCCCTGTTCAACAAAGCCTTCCGTGCCGCCGTCAACATCGACCTCGACAATATCTCCGTCGTAGCCCTCGAAAAAGTTCCGGGCATTGGTCCTAAAACCGCCCGCATGACCGCCATGTACGGGTTCCCCGATACGGCAGGCGAGGTTGCAGTTCTCGACACGCACATCCTGAAGTGGCTTCGACTGAAGGGCTATGACGCCCCGAAGAGCACGCCACAGGCTGGCAAGCGGTATCTCCAATTGGAGCAGGCGTTTATCGCCGAAGCTAAGAAGCGGGGCAAGACCGCCCGCGAACTCGACACCGAAATTTGGCAGTCCTACACCGCAAATCCCGTCTTTACCGATAATCCAGTCCTCGCCAATCCCATTTCCTAGACTTTCAAAGGCTTATGTTAGGAGACATAAGCCATGCGAACCTGTCGCGTTTGTGACCAACCAAAAGAGTTAACCGAAAAATATTTCCGCATCAATTCCACTGGGAGAGGCTTTCGTTGGCGCTGTCGTCAATGTGAGGTCGATCAACACATGAATTGGGTGCGTGAAAATCGTTCCAAGGATATGCTCCAATCCGCTCGGCGTAGAGCAAAAAGAGCGGTTGTCCCATGCACGATATCCTTCGAAGATATAGTAATCCCAGAAATTTGCCCCGTTTTCGGGCACAAACTAGAGCGCGGAACGCGGTCTTCCCACGATTGGGCACCTAGTCTTGACCGAAACAAACCGGAACTTGGGTATGTGCGGGGCAACGTGCGGGTCATCTCCAATAAAGCCAACAGGTTGAAGAGTGACGCTTCACTCGATGAGCTTCGACAGCTAGTCGCCTACCTAGAAAGACTTTAGGGCTCTTTTAATGAGCCCCTATGCCGATACGCCTCCCAATCTCCAAGCTCGCTGCTTCAGCGGTAGCCCCGCTGCAAACCTCTCCACGTTTCACGAACGACCTGCTTCAATCGGGGGTAACGTGGCCGCAGGATGTGAATTACCTAAGAGATACGTACATGGAAATTTACGCTCTCTGGGATCGATTGAAAGACCCCGCACAGGACGCCGAGTTGTTTCAAGCAACGGAACCTCTCCTTCGCGAACTCCTCGTCGGTTTGGGGGATGTCTCCAAAGAACTCTCTACTCGAAGGGATATTCTTCGCGATGTAACGAACGCTGGTCACGACGCTGATGTCGCTCAGTCGTATGGGCGGGCAGGTGATTTTGGGATGGGCACAGTGTATCAATCATATTCTGCGATGAAGCTCCATCGAGTGCTCGACACACTGACTCTGGATGCCAACAAGAAGCGTGGGTCTCAGCAAAAACTAGCCTACGGATACGATGTTAGTGGGGAAGTCCACGAGCAAGGCGGCACCAGCGGAAACGATAAAGCACAGGACGATCTGGGAAACTCTCCCAAATTTGAACACACTCCACCGAACCCCGTTGCCGTGGCACAAGACTACGAGGCAGAGGAAGAATTTCCTGAGTTAGCGGAGATCAAGCACAAGCGAGTCGAGTGGCCTCAGAGGAACAGATAAAACATGAAAATAGATACCAAAATCGGAGAGACGTTCGGCAGGCTGAAAGTGCTTGCTCGGGTATCGGGTAAGCGGGAGCCCGCTAAATACTCATGTGAATGTGCTTGTGGAACCCTGACTGAGGTTTTTGGAACTAACTTAGGGAGAAAGGGGACACGACCCAATACTGAAAGCTGCGGGTGCTTGCAGCGAGAGCGTGCTTCGGAAGCCAAACGCAAGGCTTTCCGTCCGTTCGAGCACATCTACAATGCCCTTGTTCATCGCACACGTAAAAAAATCAGAGTTGTTGATTTATCGTTTGAAGAATTTTTAGAGTTCACGAAAATCAATGAATGCCATTATTGCGGGGTTCCCATCACATGGATGCCTTACAGCAATAGACAAACCTATGGAAGATACTATCTTGACCGCAAGAATAATGATTTGGAGTATGTCAAAAACAACCTCGTTGTTTGTTGCGGAGTTTGCAACCACGGTAAAGCGCATCGTTACACCTACGAAGAGTGGGTTTGCATGACAGCGGCGTTGAAGCGGTTTAGAGCAAACAAGTTGAGTTTTGCGGAGGCGAAGTAATGGCGAACGGACCCACTCGCGTGTGCGTTTTTAACGTTAAGGCGAACCAACAGTTTGCGCCCCCCGTCGTGCCCAATCAGACGGGATCGAATCTGATTGACATCGTGACGGGTTGCGACGGCGTGGTCGTGTCTTCGCTCGGAGCCGCGTCGTATGGCGTGCCAGTAGTTCTGAATCCGAATGGCGTCATTGATCCCTCATTGCTGAACACAGGCGTCTCCGCTGTCGCGAGTGTGAATCTCTCCTTGGGAGCCCCGCTCGTCCATCTCTACAGTGTCGGCGGCGTCCTGACGGCAGAGCTTGCTGAAGCTGGCACAGGATCGCCCGCATCCCTACCCCTGACCGCTCAAGGTTTCCTAACTTCACCCATCGACGCGGGACAATCTGGAACTGTCGCGTTTAGCGGCCTGTTCACTTATATCGATCCAAACAGCGAGTTTTCTCTCAGCAGCGTTGGTCAGGAAGTTTACCTGTCGGCTGTGACCCCGGGCGGTATCACTCTCACTCGACCATCGACAACTGGCGGCATCCTCGATCAGACCGTTGGGTACGTCGTAGCTTTCACGGCTCCGAACGTTGTGACTGCTATCTTCCTCGCTGGCTACAACGACTTCACCCGCATCTCGGGTTGCCTGTTGACGAGTCAGTTGTGCAGCACGCAGGGCACGGGAGCTTACGTTCAACTGACGGGCGGTGCACCGCCTCCGTCTCCCGTCACCACGCAACTCGGGTCATCCGCGAACTATGCTCTGTTGGCTTACAGCGGAATTACAAATGCGGCACCCGCAACTTCGATAACGGGCGGCAAAATTGGTTCAGCCCCGACCATGAGCATCACGGGGTTCAACCCACCTACGGCTACAGTGGACAACGCCTCTGCCCCCGCCGCCCGAACTGCGGGTCAGGCGGCATACACCTACTACAGCGGGCTGACGCCAACTCTTACGGGTTTGTCCAACCTCAGCGTTAGCGGTAACGGTGCAAACGCATCGACCTACAATGCGGGCGTTTATTCTGGTGGAGCCCTCGACATTCCGACCACGATCACTCTTGATGCACAAGGTAATCCAAACGCCGTATTCGTCTTCATCGCAGCCTCTACGGTCACGCTCGAAAGCGGAGCATCTATTCTTCTGGTCAATGGCGCTCAAGCCGCCAACGTGGTTTGGACTGTAGGAAGCTCATTCACATCGGTTGCTACAAGCACGATGGTTGGTAACATCTTGGCGTATGCTTCGATCACGCTGGGCGGCGGCATTCTCACTGGGCGTGCCCTTGCCGTGGGTGGTGGTAACGGTGCCGTTAGCATCTCTGCCGCAACCGCTGTCACGGTCCCATCAGGAGCAGGAGCCATCATCGCTGGTGATATCGTCACCTACGACGTGTTCGGCAACACACAGGATTCGGGTATCTCTTTGGAGGGTGTGCTTAGCAGTATCTTTGTCAACCCCATGACTACGAATGGGGACATGATTTATGAGGGGTTATCGGGTTCCCCCGCAGTGCTCGGTCCATTGCGTCTGCCTATCGGTACAACGAGTCAAGTATTGATGGTGGTCGCTGGCGTACCCGCATGGCAGACCATCGTTCTACCCCAGACATTCACCCCCACCCCAGCGGGGTCACCTCCAGAATTTGAGTACCTCACAGGCTATGACGCGAGCACAGGATTATTCTCGGCTGCTCCCGTTGTGGCGACCCTCTCATTCTCCGACATTCTTACGGGGATCAACACCATCGCCACAATGACCGTGGACACAGGTGCGTCCATCGTGGTCACTGGGACTGGTGTGGTGGAAGCGACTCAACTTTGGAACGTGTTGGTCAGCGGTGCGGCACCCACAGCGAACCAAGCTCTCATAGCGACTAGCGGCACGGCTGCAAGCTGGCAGACCATCAGTTACTCAATCCTCAGCGGTACGCCGCAGTTGCCGCAGACATTCACTCCAACCCCCGCTGGGTCGCCCCCAGAGTATGAGTATCTTACGGGCTATGACGCGGGTACTGGGTTATTCACTGCCGCCGCGCTTCCATCCTTTACAACGGCCCCGGGCGGCATTCCGACGAACATCCAGTTCAACGACAGCGGCGTATTCGGCGGCATTTCAGGTAGCACGGCTGATGGCGTAAATGGTTTGATGGCTTTGGCACCGACTGGTACGGGCGTAGCTCTCTCACTGACGGGAGACGCCAACACTAGCCACATCCTCGACATCTATGGTCGCCTGACGAGCGGCGGTACGGTGAGCGGCACACCAGCGATCTACGTTAACGAGTTCGGTGGAGTGGTCATTCAACCGCAGGGAACGAACGTCACGGTCGCTCTAGTGGTCTACGGAGATGCGGGCGGTACAGACATTCAGCAATGGTACAAGCCAGCTTCCATCATCAAATCGGTGTATGTGGACTTCACTGGCTCCCTGCACGTCACCCCAGAAGGTGGTGCGGGCTCATCAGCCCTCACCGTGGTAGCGGCGAGCACATCCGATGATATCGCGGAATTCTGGACAAACACGGGCGGATCGCCTTCAGTCTGGATTGACGTACTCGGCAATTTACATCTGGGCGAAGCCCTGTATGATGGTACGGATTCACCGGGGGCAAGCGGCTACATGCTTAGTTCCACGGGCACGGCAACGCTATGGGTTCCAGCACCGCAGACGTTTACTCCCGTCTTGGCGGGTTCACCTCCAGAGTTTGAGTACCTCACGGGCTATGACGCGGTTACGGGGTTGTTCTCGGCTGCTCCCATCCCCGCATCCACCGTGACGTTTGACAACATCGGAAGTGGCACCAATGTCACCGCAACGATGGTTGTGGGGCCGGGTGCTGTGTTGACATTCAGTGGTAGCGGTTCACCCCCAAGTGAAGGGGAGATCAACGCCAACTTCCTGTACGGCGTGCGGATTGATTCGACTGCCCCGACTGCGGGTAAGGTGCTTACCGCCGTCAGCGCCACAGAAGCGAACTGGCAGACACCAGCCGCTTCGAGTCTTACGCGCTCTCCGATAGCTCTCACTGGCGTTGCCGATGCTATCGACCCGCACACGTCGGCGACCTACATGGTTAACACTGTTGGTGTTGATGCCATGACAATCGCCGCTCCGACCGTCACCGTGGATGATGGTGTAGTAATTTCGCTCACATCTGGCACCACAGGAACGCCCACGCTTACGTGTTCAGGGGGTACATTACGCCCCGGCACAGCGGCGGTCACTATGGTTCTTTTTGCCGCCTCTCCGGGTGCAACCGTAGAACTTATGGCTTATCAGGGCAACTGGTACGTCATCGGTGCCAACAACGTAACATACGCCTAATCGCGGTATTATCCTGTATGAAGGTTGATGTCGAATCATACGGGGCAGCACGGCGGGATTTCTACGATCTCCGCAGCGACCTCATCGAACAGGACAAGAAGTTCGACGAGACCTCCCTCCAACTCCTCCCTTACCACCAACTCCACCTCGCGGGTATAGGCAACGCTGGCGATGCCGCGTGCACACCTCGGCTCATCCAGCGGGAAAAAGCCCGCCGCCGCGAGCGATTCCTTGCCATGGACGAAGAAGAGTTCAAGGCTTGTGAACGGTATTTGCGGGCCGAAGAGATGTACGACGACGTGATTCTGGTGATCGGCTCGAAGCTCGCCCCACGGTGGGGAGAATTATCCGACCCACAGAAGTTGTGGGCAAAGCTCAATTGCCTGTATAATCATCTGGACGATCCACAGCAGCGGATGGGTGAGGCGCTGTTGCTTTTGCGTAAATGCTCGACCACCAGCTACCTGCCCACGGACGTGTGCCAGCATTACATGCAGAAAATGCGGGGCCTGATGGCGACATATCCGGGTAAAGTGACGGACGTATTTTTCCGAGCGCAGATCGAGGACATCCGCGACAACGTTCGCAATTTCCTACCCGAGGCCGAGCGGAGCGTCTGCGACAAGGAGCAAATAGCCGACTTCCAGTGTACGGCTGATTGTTTCCGTATCTTCATACCGTAAGTTGTTGATAACATGGGCAATAAAGTCCAAAATTTCTATCGGTTTGGGCTCAGTTTTGGGTATAATGGTGGTGGAGAGAAGAGATGCCAACCGTAGATAAAAATCTGAATCACGAGTTTTCGACCGACATCGCGGCTCACTTCCCCTTCCCCACTCAACGCGCAACCCAGACCCAAGCCATGCTTGGCGTGCAGGACGCCTTCCGCGAACAGAACAAAAAGTTCTACGTGCTCGAAGGTCCGACTGGTTTCGGTAAGTCAGGCGTCGGCATCGCCGCTTGCTCTTGGGCAAAGACTCTGAACTCCGCAGTCGGCGAAGTTTACGAGAAGGGCGGCTACATCCTCTCCCCGCAGAAAGTTCTCACCAAGCAGTACGTCGATGACTTCGCCCCGAACGGCCTTGTGGAACTCAAGGGTCAGTCGAACTACACCTGCCACGGCTTCACTGAGCAGGCTGGCATGGAAATCGACTGCGAGACCGCCGCGATGCTTTACGAAGAAGAGCACAACGTCGAGACCTGCACTGGTTACAAGCCTGCCAAGCGCATCTTCCAATCGACCCCGATGGGCGTCACGAATTTCGACTACTACCTCAACGAGACGATGCACGCTGGTCAGTTGAAGAATCGCAACCTGCTGGTGTGCGACGAAGCACACAACGCCGAGGGCAAGATTCTGGGCTTCACGGATACCGTCATCGACAAGCGCCGTTGCGAGGAGTACGGTGTGGTCGGCGGCTTGCCAATTTTCGAAGCTGGTTACAACGAGGACGTGGCGAACTGGCTGTGCGGCTCGTTCGTTCCCGCCTACGAGAGCCACAAGCGCAACCTCAAGACCCAGATCACCGTTGCCAAAGAGACTGGCGACAAGGAACTCGCCGTGAAGTTGCTCAAGAAGGTTCAGGCGGCTGAGCGGTTCATGGGCAAGATCAATTTCTTCCTGAACGCCGCTGATCGCCGCGACTGGCTGGCATGGAGCGATTGGGACGCGGAAAAGCGCAAGGGCACGACCGATCTCGCCATCAAGCCGCTGACCGCTACCCTGTTCGCCAACGACATCCTGTTCAGCAAGGCGGACAAAGTTCTGTTGATGTCGGCGACGATTTTGGACTTCCCGACGTTCATGCGTAATTTGGGCATCAACCCTAAGGACGCGACCTGCCTCGCGGTGGACAGCGAATTTCCCCTTGAGAATCGCCCGATCTTCTTCAAGCCGTGCGGCAATATGGGCTTCCGTTTCAAGAAGAACACCATGCCGAAGATGGCTGCTTTTATGGCGCAGATTCTCCGCAAGTACGCGACCAAGAAGGGTATCATCCACACGCATAGCTACGAGAACAACCGCTACTTCGTGGAGTACCTGAAAGCTGAATTCGGATACCGCATCATCACCCACGACAACTCGAAGGGTTCGCGTGACCGCGCTGTGATGGAGCACATTGCCAGCCCCGAGCCGACAGTTCTGTTCTCCCCGTCGATGACCGAAGGCTTGGATTTGAAGGAAGACTTGGCTCGCTTCTGCGTCGTCACGAAGGTGCCGTACCCGTTCATGGACCCCTACGTTAAGGCTCGCATGGACCGCGACCCCGCGTGGTATCAATGGCTGACGGCTCTGGTTCTTGAGCAGGCAACGGGCCGCGTGGTCCGCAGCATGACGGACAAGGCTCACACCTACATTCTGGACGAAGGGTTCCGCGATTTCTACAACAAGAACCAGTGCACGACTTCGACGAGCATCCAGTTGTCGAAGTGGTGGACGGACTCAATCATCGGGCTGGAAGCACCAGATTTCGCATCCAGCTTTTAACAGGGATTCCTCCCCCGCCCTCCCCACACTTTTCATACAGGAGACATATTATGCCGCCAACAGGGGATCGCCGATCAAAAGAGCGTTTCGGGTTTATCGATCAGTGCATGACGATCACGTTCAACGCCCTGCGGAGACACGACCCGGAAGTGATGGGTCTGCCCCGCAACGAAGAGAAGCCTAAGGCGATGGCTGCCGCCGCTTAACGGGCGGAAACGTCGTAGCCTAGCTCTTTCAGGATTACATTCTGGAATTCGTACACGCACACGTTGGCGAGTACGCTAGTCGCCCCATAGACGCGAGGCCGAGTCCATGGGCAAGTCATACCCGCCACGGTCTCATACCCGAACAACCCACTGCCCTGCATGATGGCGAATGAGCCCGTAGGCACCGCGTGCCCTGCCCACGCCGCGTCGATCTTCGTGAGATCGGCAACAGACCAATCCGGTACGGAGACAACTGTGAGGTTCTTCGGCTGCACAGTGAGTGCCCGGGGGTCAGCAGGGTGTATCTCGCCGCCCGAATCATTCAGCGGGAATGGGGCAGTCGCAAGACCTTGCTGTGCCGCCGCCCACGATGCCATGAGGACTGCATCCGTGACGCCAGTCTTGTTGATGAGTGTCTTGCTGCTTGGGATGACGAGACAGAGCCAACGCATCCAGAGTTGCTCGGGCAGCGTGACGAAGAAGCTGTACAACGCACGAATGAAAACGTTCTGGTAACCGGGACAGTATGAAAACATGGGGAAACCCTCCTACCCTAGAAATCGGTAATCGTGGTATTATCGTAGTATGAAACTTAGCAAGCGGCTCCAGCAACTCATCGAGAACTTCAAGCAGGGTAACCCCTCGCTGGCAGACCACCATAGCGCCCACGGCCGCTGCACCGAAGCCAGCTACGCCTTCCGAACGCTGGCGATTGAAGACGGTCTCAAATGCACCACATGGGAGATCGTGCTGGACGACGAGCATGACCGTTATCTCTGTCCAGAGTGGTATCCAAATATCATCTTCGAGGGGCACACCGTGGTTTACGTTGAGGGCGTGGTCATCGACTGGACGGTACGCCAGTACAACGGCGATGCCCCGTTCCCGCTGATCTACACCCCGCCAAAGCAGGCAAGGCAGACAGGCATCGACGAACTCGACCCCGCGCTGGTCAGCTACGTCAGGTACTAGGCATGAGAAAAGGCCGTCCCCGCTTCCCCCACCCCCGAGACGTTGGTGTAGTCAAGACCGTGCTGGTGAACTCGATTCTCATGGATTCGGAGATTCAAGAGGGCTGGCGGTACTCGGTGAACAACGTGCCGAACTACCGATTGCAGAGCCAGACTGAGGGGCTCACGTGGTTTGTGGACGTATACGCCGGGGCACACTATGTCATCACAGTTGGAGATCGCTCATCCGAAATCTGCAAGTCAATTCCATCGCTTGTGAATTATTTGCGGCGTATGCTATTGAGAGCGTAGCTTGGTGCGAATTGCTTTTTTGAGGCAGAAACTTTCTGCCTTGCCGAACAGACGGTACAAAATGATCCAGAACTGCATCTTCAAGTCTGTCATGGCGATACCTCGGTTTCTAGATTGTCATTCATTAAGAGGATCGTGTAAAGACAAAGTTTCGGTAATTATCGTATCCTGATTAGAGGCAACATGAAAACACAATTTGATCGACCGTTAATCCCCATCAACAGCATGGAAGAGTTGAAGAAAATTCTCTTCATCCAAAAAACCGTGACCGAGCAGGCGAAGAACGAAATGCTTTCCATCGCCACAGACGGCATGGGCAACCCGAAAGCCGCACCCGTGTTCGTCGCCGAGGAGCGCAAGCTTCTCACGAAGTACGCCAACTACCCAACCATGTCGGAGATGAGTGCGGAGCCCGATGCCCTGATGAACGGCACAAAATGGGGAGCGACTTTCGGCGTTGCGATTCTCGTCGGTGGATTGATCGTCGAAGAACTCAAACGAATGCAGCCGCATCTTGAGCCCGTGCTGCGGCACATGCTTCTGCTTCTGCTCGACGAACTCAACCACCCGCGTCACAAGTATCTCGTGGAGCCGATGGAGAGAAGCCTGACGATAACGTCCAAGGCAGCGCCCGGGAAAGAGCAGGCGATCAAACGACAAGTCTGCACCGATCTGGCGGATGCCATCATCGCCGTTGGCACTCAATACGGCATCGTGAGCGTGGCGAAGCAGACCAACTATTCGGGTACGAAACGCAATGGCATCGCTTTGACGCCGCTCGGCAAGCGAGTTTTCCTGCACATGGTAGACGCGCAGCGGTTCGTTCAGGAGATGAGCAAGGCTCATACCCGGTTTCAAACCACCAAACCCAAGCTCAGTATGTCATGAACATTTATCTCATCGTCAACCATGCTACAGGAAGGTACTACGTAGGACAGCATAAAGGCAACAATCTAAAGAAGTACCTTCATGATAAATTCACCACCGCTAAACGAAAGCTCTTCGGAAGCTCGCGGCTTTTTGCTGCGATGCGTAGTCATCCCGAAGAAATTTTCACCATTCACGTTCTCATCTCCGGTGTTCAAACCAAAGCCGACCTCGATCAGTATGAGAAAGACTTCATCAGCTTCCTAAAATCTCAAGACCCCGAGTACGGTTACAACGTCTGTCGCGGCGGGGAGGGAGTTACGGGGACTCGTACCGAAGCCCACCGTAAAAAGCTTTCGGACGCCGCGAAGAGAGTGGGGTGTCGAATCCCACGCGAAGCACGGGTTAGAGGAGGACGCTTAGGTGGGAGCGTAAAGAGCGAGGCGAAGAAACAGCAAAGTAGGATCAATGGTCGTATGGTGGGACGTAAGTTGTTGAAACTAAAGTAAATAAACGCAAAAATTCCTATCGATTCCCGCTCATTTTGGGGTATAATAGAAGTGTTCAAGGGGGCATTATGCAAAACACAGAGTCGGATTCGGTTCTCGACATCGCAAGAGCACAGGGCGGCGGGGACTTCGATATTCAGACCTACCCGGTAGGTATCGGCGGCCTGACCCGCGTTAACGTTCAGCCCAGAATCGGCATCTCGTATGACACCACCCCCACGCCATTCGGTGTATTCACGGGGTTTGTCAGCGGTCTGATGATCGCTGGCATCGGAACGTTCATCCTGATGGTCCTCTTCGGCGCTGCCGTCGCGGTTGTCAGAGGCGGCGAAATTTCGGACGCCATGATCGGGACCTGCTTCCACATTTGGATTGTCATCACCGTTATCGGCACCGTGGCGGGCGGTCTAATCAACCTGTTAAGTGACTAATTCCCGAGAAATTCAGTATTGATACTCCATGGGGCGCTTTCCTCATGGAGTTTTCTTTTGCAGAAAATTTACCTAGCCGCGACGTTTGACTGGCTCGAAAAGATTCGAGCGCACGCCAAGGAACTCCGTGCCATCGGTCTGACCGTTACGTCCCGCTGGCATGACGAGCAGTCTACTACGGGCGCAACGAATCTCACCAACAAAGACGGCTCGACGGACTTGAGCCGCGAACTATTTGCGTTTGGCTGTGCCATCCGCGACATTCGAGACATCCTCGCCGCCGACACTCTGGTCTTGTTCAGTTCGGGCACCGCGATCATCCGCAATACTCGACTGGCCGAATTTGGCGGTGCGTTGCTCAGCGGTCGCCAGTGTGTGGTCATTGGTCCTGAGGACCCCGCGTTGCGGGCGAACATTGACACGATCTTCGTGTTCCTCAAAGACCTGCCCCCGGACCTGCGGCAAGAAGGAATCAAACCCGTACAGCATTACAACACGTGGGACGAGTTCATCGGCACGATGGTCGCACGAGGAGAATACATTGATAGGGATTCTACCTTCGGGGTTCTCGGATAAGACAATCTGCATTTCGATCTCGATGGTCATGGCGATCTGGATGTATGTCGTCCTGTACCGTCGCTTGGTTCGCCGCAAGCACACGCGAGATTTCTGCAAAAGCACCTGCTGGCTCAACTTCCTCATTCAGGTCAATAATGGCGTGCTGGCGCACTCGGAACATGCCCCGTTTCTAGTCCTGTGGTACATCACTCAAACCGTTGCAACCGCAGGGGTTTTGTACCTTGTCTACAGGTATTGGAACCACCCGGACCCCTCCACAAAACGGACTTCCTAACCCCTATTTTAGGAGGGACTTAACCCCATGGCAATTAACTACGCAGCAATCGCAAAAGACCTACTCACTTGGGCTTCCGCAGCCAAGCTTGCAGGTGGTGCATTCGCGCACAAGGCTTGGCAGTGGATCGCCGCAAAGCTGAAAGCAGCCGAAGCCGCAGCCAAGGCCGACGCCGCAAAGCTCGAAGCCGACGCCAAGAAGCTGTAATCGTGGTATTATCTCCTTGTGGCTACACAAGGAAAACTGAGGACGGGCGTCCGAGTATCGGGTGATCCTTCGACGCCTTTGCTCCTCGAAAAGCCGACTCCCAAACAGCACAACATTCTTGTTGGGGACGATCTGGCACAAATCCGCTTCGCGGAGCACTATCTATCCCACGCACATTTCTGCACAGACGGCTGTGAGGAAGTGAACCATTTCAAACTCAAGTGCGTTGAAGTCGAGTCAGTCCAAGATGAGATGGTACTGGGTAAAGACGAGCCTTCCCTGCTTCGAGTTGATCGCAACCGCGACATTGACCTGTCATCCAAAGTAAAAGCAAACGTAGGCATCTGGGCTCTCGCCCCGATCACCAAAGGAAGTGATGGAGCCAATGCCATCGTTCGTTACGCCGCTGAGTTACTCGGGCTGGAACGCCCTGCCCGCGCCTCGGTGGAGAAGTTCGGCGATGCAATGGTTAGGATGATGAGCGACCTGAGCGTTCACAAAGAAGTGGACGACGTGTATGCCGCGATCTGGGCAGCCGCATGGTTATTGACAGGTCCCGAACCCCCGCCGTTCAAGTTCTGGCCTCATCCGTGGAACAACCACCTGACGTGGTTCCCTCGCGGAACGAACCCCAGCCTGCGTCTCAACTCCCTGTACAAGGAACTGGTGGTCTACGTTTTTGCCCGGGAAGGGGACGAGTATGCAGCCCGGAAAATCGGCAAATTTAAGCCTCGGGAGTTCAATATGCTGAAAAAATTACGACTCCCCATAGGCTGCGTTTTTGACAGTATTGTTGAGCTTTCCAGATGGCGAATGCATAAGGGCGACCCGTACATCTGTGCCCTCAAGCTTGCCAAAATCTGGGAAACGCAGTAGTATATCAAATGTGGGGATACAGTCCCACGAGGAGAAACAACAAAACATGAAGACTACTTTGCTATCAATCCTTGCGGTACTGGCTCTGTTCGTCGGGTCCGCATTCTCTCAGGTTAAGCCATACGTTGACGCTGGCGTCGGCTATCAGTCAACCTTCACGGGCACGTCGAGCGTGACGGCTTCCAACCCTTCCTTCAACCTCGGTGCTGGCGTTGAAATCAACTCCAAGCTCCTGTTGATCGATGTCAATGGACAGTTCAACACCCAGAACGTCCGCAACTTCCAGAACTACAATACCTCAGCTTTCGCTGGCACCGTCACTGGCACGGGTTACGCGAAGGTCGGCAAGCTGTTGCTTGGCGGCGGGGCGTTGTACACCGATCAGGTCATTAACGGCAACTTCAAGGGATTGATCCCGACTTCGGCGACCACGTTTGTTCCTCTGGTCGGCGGCGGGTTCCAGTTCAGCCGTGATCGCGTTACGGCCCTGTACGAACTTCCGGGTCGTTCAGCAACCAACCAGCGTACCGTTCTTCTTCACAACGAGTTCTACGTGACGAAAAAGGGCGGCATTCGCTTGACTCAGGATGTCTCTGGCAACTCGTCAATCAATCAGTTGACAGCCAGCGGCGTGAGTCTGAGTCAGCGTATCAGCGGAGCACAAGGCTCGGCTGGTATCAAGGTTGTGTTCTAAGGAATCGCTCGATTCCCGTAAGTCAGAGAGCCGCCCGTTCTGGGCGGCTTTTCTTTTTTCCCAATAAAACCCTCAAAACTTAGTATTAGGACATGTAGGGGAATATCACACATGTCCACAGGCAAATCGAAAGCTGGCCGCGACGAATTAACGGTACGGGTTCAACAGGCGTTGAATCTCTCGACCAAAAAAGAAGCCGAAAACATTATCACCGTGGTGATCTCTGAGTTAGAGCACACCTTGTTGAACAACCTTGCAGTGAATGGATTCCAACTGAAACTAAATTCTTTCGGTAAGTTTTCCATTCGCCACAAATCGGGTATTAGACGAAAGATACCCTTTACGGGCGAGATCAAAATGACGAATGCCAAGCGCAAAGTCAAGTTCATCACGCTCGGGGACCTGCGTAAGCAGGAAGTCGTAAAGTAAAGAACAAAAAATAAAAACCGACCTGAAAGAGGAACAAGTGAACCAATTCAACGAAGACGAACTCGCAGATGTAAAGCCCGTTGTATCCGACGCTGTTGCAAAGGCCCGTGCCGCTGCCGCAGCCGCAGCTAAGGCACTCGCTGATGCCGAAGCCGCCGTATCCGCACCCGTAGCGCAGGCTACACCCGCAGCACAACCGCAAGCTGCTGCCGCAACAGCCCCCGCGAAAACAAAGCAGGTCGCCGAAGACGAACTCGACGAACCAACCCCGAAGGCAGCCGCAGCACACGCCGCTAAGGGCACCAAGGGCGCTGCTCCCGCCGCCGCAGGCGACGAAGACGATTTGGACGTAGAATTCGGCGACGACAAGCTCGCCACACGTCCGAACATGCTGAACCGTTGCCGCCCCTCTGAAAAGGGCAAGGCCGTGCGTTTCGCATTGCTCCCATTCATCAAGCCGAAGAGCGCGAAGAATCACTTCGTCGAACTTCCGGGCAAGAAACTGACGGCACGTTGCTTGACTCCCGCCAACTCCCCCGACGCAGGCTATTGCTGCGCCAAGCTGGGCGAAGACGGCGAGTTGCACGTGGCAGCCCTCGTTATCCGCTACACCAACGCGGACTCCAAGACGGGCGGCTACGACAAGGGCGCGGTCATCGAGTGGGAAGTTCAGTACGTTGACTTGACCCGCTCCAACTACCGTGCGGTGTCGCACTTGATTGACGAGATGGTTGAAGACAACCCGAACGTCAGCGTGTACGATATCGACATCGTGATGAAGCATGATCCAGATCGTGCTTTCGGCTATCAGTTCCAGCGCATCTCCCAAAAGGCTCGTTGGAAGCAGAACCCTCAGTTGGTCGAAGAAGTCAAACAGGCCGCTGATAAGTTCACCAAAGAAGATGGCAAGATTCTCAAGGGGCGTCTCGGCAAGAAGTTGACTCTCCAAGAGTGGAAAGCCCTACTGTCGGGTGTGGCGGCTGGTGCCGAAGAAGCTCGCCTCGACGACGTAGAGGACCTCTAAACCGCATCCTTCCCTCCAAGGTTCGGGGGCGGGCAACCGCCCCCATTAGAGGTTTGTGATACAATGGGCTCATGGAAACTCCAGAGACAGTTGGTACGTGGGTAAGGCGGGTTTTCCCCGAATGGTCGGGAGCCAAAGGCCGTGCGTTAGCCGTTGTAGAAGAAGCCGTTGAACTAGCACTTGCAGCAGAACTCACCCCAGACCAAATCAATACAGCCATCAATCTTTCTTACGTTCAGTCCGCCCGCCGTCTTGCCGAGGGACAACCCCCAGAATCGGACGAAGGCGAAGTCGCCGACTGCATGTTGAACGTCTATGCTTACGCCTTTGAGCGTGGCATTGATCCGCTGGCGGCTCTCGACAAGAAGATGGCAAAGAATCGGGCTAAGTCCGATGAACAGTACAAAGCAAAGACAGCACTGAAGAAGTCGCTCGGTCTGGCACTGGACACGCTGTAATGCTGATTCTGGGCTTCGATTTCGAAACCACTGGCGGGGACCCAGCGATCCACCGCATCACCGAAGTGGGAATGACTCAGTGGGACACCGACCTGCGCGAACCCGTCAAAATCATGGGCTATCTGGTCAACCCGGGGGATGCTCCGTGGGAGCCCGAGATCATCGAAAGATTTCCCAAGATGCCCGAGTTGGCCGCGAAGTACGGCATCGACGACCTTAAAGCTGCCAAGCAATTTTTCCTGTGGTATCAATCCGCTGAGACTGTTTGTGCTCACAATGGCATCAAGTTCGACAAGGGCTTCTCGCAGGCGTGGGCTGACCGCTATAACTTTGATTCTGACCCCGGAAAGCTCTGGATCGACACTCTAACCGATCTTCCCTTGCCCCGATGGTACACCCGTAAACTCGCTTACATGCCCGTGGATCATGGGATGCTGCCCAACCCATTTCCTCATCGTGCAGCATTCGATGCGGTCAGCATGATGCAGATGCTCGATCAGTACCCGCTGGATAAGGTGCTGGAACTGGCTCGGAGCCCGATGGTAATAGTCAAGGCTCTGGTGAGCTTCCACAACAACGAACTGGCGAAGAAACGGGGCTATCACGCTGAGTACAAAGACGGCAAGTTCGTGATGTGGTTCAGAGAAATGAAAGAGCTTTTCGTCGAGCAGGAGCGGGAGGAGTGCACGGCTGCTGGTTTTTCGATTGAAGTAATCAAATAAATAGTGGCAAAATCGCTAACGATTTTGTTTGCCAACTTCCAAGAACCTGAGTATTGTAGTAATATGTGACGCAAGTCACAGTTTCGGGGGATCAATGAAGTTTCGCAAGATTTGCACGACCATCGCATCTCTGCTCCTACTGGCGACCGCCGCGTTTAGCCAGAACATGCCCACCGCTCAGCCGTTTTTCTTCCCAAAAGGCATCCAACAAACAACCGATCTTCTTCGCCAACGCGAAGAGTACATGCACATCTTTCAGGCGACGGCGCTTTGTAACCAAGGGGGCCTGCTGGGCACAACCATTCCCGGCAGCGACAGCATCGCGGTTGTCACCGACGTTGTGAGCACGTCCAGCGTCACCGAGAACCCGGCGAAGATGAAGATCGTGATCGACCACGCATACCGTATGCCCGATGGTCGCATCCGTTACACTTCTCTCTGTGACCAATACTACATCACCGAAGATCAGTTGAAGGTCGTCGAAGACACTCTGACCCAGATCGCGGTCATCGCCGCCAAGCGCGACAATGACTTTTATGCGGTGGTCGCTGAGAAAGCAGTTACGGCTCGTGCCGCGAAGCTGGGCATCAAGCGTGAAGAGTTGCTGGCGCAGCTTGACGAGAAAGTTCCGGGCTACAACATCACCTTCCGCGAACTGCACCGCCTGCCGAAGCCTTCCAAGGCGTCGGACTTTGTACCCCGCGAACTGCACCTTGGCTACAACCCGCCCCTCGGCGGCATCCTTGGCGTCACGTGGCTCAATACGGGCGTCATCTACTACAATCCGAATGCTTGGATGACCGATTACGTCAACACCGTCCCCAAGATCATGCAGCACGAGATGGTGCACGGTAACATCAACTTCGAGAAGTTCCCCATGAGCGAAGCGTTCGACGTGGAGTTGATGGCGGACATGCCCATCGTCCTGTACTCCGAGAACACAACGGACTACCCGACCCACGGCTATGCAACCGACATTCGTGAATTGGCCGCGATTTACTACGGCTTCGATTGGGATCAATTCCGTTCGGACACGGTGAAGTTCGACTTCGCTGGCAACATCGTCTACGACGACGCCAACTACCTGTACTACTACAAACAGATCGACACGATGAAAGCGGAAATGTTGAAGTTCTTCATGGACGAAACCATTCCCGAGTTCTACTCCGATCCTGTTTGGTGGTCAGCGGTCAACGACATTCGCGGCGACAACAACAGCGTGTTCCGCATGACGATGGCACTGCACTACAACCCGACTCTTCTCGGCGGGGCCGCTAAGACGATGGACTGGCTGAACTCGCACAGTGAAGAGATCAAAGAGATCGGCGACCAAGCTTTCAAGAAGGGTCTCGGCGGTAATCAGGGCGGCGGCATGGATATGATTACCCGCGTCCCTCCGTCCCTCCTCGATCAGTACAACCGCATGTTCACGGCTCGTGAGCAGGAAAACATCGAGACATACTTCCGTGAGCACCCGGAAAAGCTGTCCGAACTCCAGAAGATGTCTCCGGTAGAGGCTCTACAGTTCCTCAGCACGTTCAAGTCCGATTTCAAGGCGGTGGTGAAATGAAGTTCCGTACCGTTCTAGCAACTCTCGCGATTGTCGCCACGATGTTCTTAGCGGGCTGCGTGCCGCCCTACCGTCAGACGTTTGAGGACGCTGGCAAAGACAAGCACTGGACAAAGAAGCAGGTCCTCGCCGCGTTTGCCTACTACGACAAAATCGGGTGGGGACGCGAGGTCAAGGAAGGCTCAGGCCAGTACGTCGTGATCTACGGCAAGGTGCCAACTTCCAAGGTTGACAGCCAGATTGACACCGTGCTGAAAGACCTGAACGATTCGCTCGATCCGAACAACACGGATATGCGGCAGTACCTCGATACCTTCAATCTCCGCAAGGACATGGAGCACGAGGAAGAGATCACCGAGGCTCAGAAGGCTCGCGTGCATACCGCCTACCTCTACAACGAGTTCCAACAGAAGATGGGCGACAAGGAAGAGTACGGACGAGACGCCGAGATGAGCGGTGGGTACAACATCCGCAAGATTTTCACGTCCAAGGACCTGAGCGTGGCTTTCCCCTTCACGTCGGACGAGGTTGAGGGTGCTAAGAAAGACGGCTCCCTGAAAGAGATCGAAACGGCTGAACTGGACTTCTCCAGTCCCTACGATCACAAGGTCGCTGACCCTGCTCACCCTGATGATAGCGAAGCCTTCATCTGGAAGGCTAAGAAGATGAGCATTCGGCTGACGAACTACAAGATCATCACCGAAGAGACGCCCGAGAACAACAAGGGCAACTACATCGAGGGTTACCGCGTCATTGACGGCAAGCAAGAGTCCAAGCCTGCTCTTAAGATTTTCTTCCCGACCGATGGTTACGGTGCCGTGGTTTTGATCGACACTGACCGTGAAGGCCGAGATGCTGGATTCGGATTGCCTGACATCCTTGAATCGGTCTCCGACATCACGAACGTTCAGGATGTGGTCCGCAACGGCAACCTGCTGGCTACCCTCTTCGCCGACAAGAAGAAGGATTTACGCCAACTGCCGCCGCAAAACCTGTTCAAGATCGAGATTTCCCGCACGGATAAGCCGATTGACCCGTGGGAGAAGTCGCCCGACGCAGATGGCTGGATTGTCCCCTACAAGTACGTCACCACGACCGGGGAGAACTTCAACGTCCGCATCAAGTTCAAGAAGGTGCAGATGCCAGCAGACGGCTCCACCTACCCTGACGGCGATCACGCCCACAGCATGTACCGCGAGATCGAGTACATTGCCAAGGAATACACCAAGGCTGGTAAGCGTTACGACGCCTCGGCTGGTCAGGTCATCGAATACTACCGTCCAAAGGGCGATTTCGCCAAAAAGACGGAGGCTAAGGTCGATGACTACTCAAACACCCGTAAGCTGACGTTTGAATTCGAGGATGGCTCGGAAGTAAGCGGCATCGTCACCCCGGGTTTGAATAAGTTCATTGAGGATACACCCTACGCCAAGTCCTTCACTGAGGGATCGCAGCGGTGGTGGATTGAATCCTCGTCAGCCAACGGCAAGTTCGACAAGCGGAAGAAAGTCAGCCCACCCAAGGAACGCACGGGCGAGTACGATGACTACGCGGATGACTACGAAGCCAGCGCGGGCCGCGAGAAGAATACGATGGACATGGACAAGCCCGTGGTTAAGATTCAACGGGAAACACAGCAAGCCCCTCCCGGCAGCAAACAGTAAATCTCTACCGTGACGAAAAGGCAGGGCCTTCGGGCTCTGCCTTTTTCTTTTTTGCGGTATTAAGTAGTATGTGCGTGTCCCGCGAACATTTCAACTTGTGTGAGTGCGGTTGCCCCGAAATCGTTCACGAAGAAGTGTCTGATTTGCTGAGTATCCTCGATCCTTTTGGGTTTAACGACCCCTTTGGAATGAAGGACCCTTTCGGAGTCAATCTCTTTGGTGAGACGCTACGCGGCAAATGTAATGGGGATATTCCACTCAACCTGAGCATTGAAGAGATCAGGAAGCTGATTGACGACGCTAAGGAACGGGAAGAGCGCCCCGCTCTGACCAAGCCTTGCGACTGCAAGAAATTCAAGCCTTTGCTCAAACCCACGTGCACCGGATTCGGAGCCTAAATGCCAAAGAAAGAAGTTCCTCTTATCATCCCGCCGAAGGTCGAAGAGATTGACCGCTGGGTCATCCTCGGGCTAGACCCGTCCATGAGCCGCACCGGGTACGCCATGCTGGACGTTTTCCCATCGACCGATACCAGCGCAGCGACCGTGGCTAAATGGATTCTGGCGGGCTCCGTCAAGTCGGACACCATCGAAAATGGGATGCACCCGCGTAACACGATTTGGCTTAGGGCAAAGCTGATGGCAATCTACCTTCGGAGCCTCACTGAGGCTCTGGTCGGGAGCTATTCACCCGACATCTTGAAACGCACAGGGCTTATCATCAGCATGGAATTCCCAACGCCGATGAACGACTATCTCGTCGCTCTGAACAGAATCATCCATCTGGTGTTCTTCGAGAATGGGACGGCCACCAACAGCCTCGTCCAGTTCGGGCAGGTTCGCATCATGTACACGAACGCCGCCACGTTGCGGTCCCTCATGGGGCTTACGTCAAGGGGTGCCAAGAACAAGGCCGAGAACATCACCAGAGCCTACGACTTTATCGGCAAGGCAGACTACCCGGAGTTGGATACCGACTCCTGCGATGCGGTCCTCCTGAGTATGATGGCTCGCCACGCCGCCTCAATTGTGATGGGGTGCTCTTCTGAGGTCCCTCAGAACTTCCTGAACTCCCTGTGCAATTCGACACAGGAGATCAAGGGCAAGGGGCGCAACGCCCACGTCGTAACCAAGGGACTTTTGCACCGAAATGAGTATTGGTATATGTACAAGCGGCAGGGGTATGACGCCTGCATTAAGAACGCGGCAGTCCCCAAGAAGTCCCTGTCCCGCGAGAAGTTCTATCTGTAATCGGAGGAAACGTGCCAAAGAGAGCAAAAGCTGAAGTAAAGGGCGTTGATTTTCAGGCGGTTCGGGCATTGAGCGCGAAGGAACGTTGCGCCCTGTTTGCCAAGGCCCGTGCGGGCAACAAGAAGGACTATCGAGTCGTTGACCCCAACGTGGCGGAAGAGCGTATTCCGTATGGCTTCGTCACCCTCGACGACGTGTGCGGTTTGGATGGTATGCCTCGACGTGGACGTGTCATTGAAATCCACGGAAATGAACACAGCGGCAAGTCCACCCTGACCTACGGCATCGTCAGCGCGTATCAGAAGTTCACTGGTGAGCCTGCGGTCATTTTCGACTTTGAGCGTACTGGCGACTGGAACTACCTCCACAAGATCGGCGTCGATGATGCTGCTTGTGAACTCATCATGCCCGACAGCATTCAGGACGCGGAAAAGCGCACCCTCGAATTCATGGAAGGCGGCGTCCGCCTGTTCGTATTTGACTCCATCGTCCGTATGCGCGAAGAAGTTGAGCGTAAGGTCGTCATGGATGTCAAGAAGTCCCACAAGACTACGCCGGGTGAACACGCCCGTGCAATGGAATGCTTCTTCAAGAACATGTTGACCCCTGCGGCCCGCTACGATTGCGTGTTCCTGATGGTCAACCAGCCTCGCGCACGTATCGAATCCACGAAGGACGCCCAGTACGCCATCAAGTATCCCTCTTTCACCAACCTGCCTTACATCCTTCCGGGCGGCAAGACCTGCCGTTTCACGCCCAGTGTGATGATTGAGACGATGACGCACAAAGCCATCCGTGCAGGCAGCGAACAGGAAGATGCATTCCTGCTCGAACCCGGCACTGGCGTCAAGGGTGATTTACAGGACTTCGCCGCGACTCGTATCAAGGTTCGCATCCTGAAGAACAAGACCAACGGCGGCGGTTACCGTGAGGGTTCGATGTACCTGCGTAAGGGCATCGGATTCGACGACAACGTTACCGTCCGTGATCTTGCTCGTGACTACGGCTTTATCAGCAACGTGGGCAAGAAGTGGTTCGTCGGCAAATCGGCTGAGGAAGCCATTGCAGGCTACCCCGATCAGGAAGCGGCTATCAAGGACCTCGTTATCGACCAGAACCCCGATGTGCTCGCCAAGCTGCGGGTGCTGGTCAAGGAAGCCGTCCGCAACGATGAGACGGGACGCCATCTCATGGAAGTTGACGCGGACACCGAGCGTTACATGACAGGCTTGGACGACGACAGTGTGGAACTGCCCGCACGTGCGGCGTTTGAGGTTGAGGAGGACTAATGGTGCACGACCCAACAACTTGTCCATTCTGCGGCGACCTGACGGTGAACGGAAATACGGGATACTATCCCGAGCAGTTCCAAGTGCACACTCTCGCCAAGCTCGCGGAGCTTGAAAGTCGTGTCCAAGACATAGAGTGGCGGAACATGCCTCTCGGCCCGGGGAAAGATGTTCAGTTCGACGAAGAACGTCTGGACGCCATCCGTAAGATTCTCGGAAAGCAAGCACCCGATTGTCCGATTTGCTACGACGAAGAAGGAAGTTGGGCTTGCATCCGTGCTGCTCACGGGAAGATGTTGCCCAACGAGAAGATCAAAAATGGCTAAGCCGCATACACACGATTTCATGGCCTGTGGCTCTGACGAGCAACAGTGTGACAACGCTTGTCACGCCGAGCACGAGTGCTCTATCTGCGGTAAGAGCCGTTCAGAACTGGCAAAAGATACCGCCGATGTCAGGCAGCATCTCATTAGTTCGACTGAGAACATCGTTCAGCAACTCAGCAAGGTTAAGAACCTAAGAACCCTGACAGACATCGTGGAAGTTCTCGCGAACTACTCCAAAGAGCTTGACTGGCTGTCACGAGAACAACTCGTCGAGATGGCGGTCGGGGGCGAAAAGCACGGGCATGGACGGGCTACCGTCCGTTAACGGTTGTGGTACAATGGTGCCATGATAACGTGCGTCACAGCCCCGTCACGCAGCGGTACGTCGCTTACGATGCAGATGTTGCAGGCCGCAGGTATGCCGCTGGCGTGGAACGTCCTGCCTAACCGTACCCAGTTTAACCCGTTCGGACATTATGAGATCGATTGGGCGAAAGACACGCTGACACTCGCTGACTGCGAAGGCAAAGCCGTCAAGGTGATGCCGTTTGACCTGTACCGACTCACGCCTGAGCGCGAATATCAGTTCATTACCATCCTGCGTGATGTCGCGAGCATTGACGCATCACAAGCAGACATCGTGCGATTCAAGGATGGTCGCAAGATGAGTGACGCAGACCAGACCGAATACTGGCACAAGTTCACGCTCGATTACATCAGGGATCACCAGAATGTCGTCGTTGGCTTTAGTGAGCTATTCAACGGAGAGGCTCAGAGGGCGATAGGTCAGTTCTTAGGTTTCGACGATCTCCAGATCGCCAAGATGAATGACTGCGTTGATTCCACTATGTGGCACTTTAGGCCCGCCAGTTACCAACTCGCCACTGATACCGCTTTGGTGATACCACCGTCCTCGTAAAGTCCTTGTTCTCAACGCCGCAGGAGAACAGGGAATTCTCCGTCACGGTTACTAAAGATTAAGCCAAAAATTAGCGATTCCGCATCCCTTTTGGGTATAATAGGGGTATGAACCTCATCTACATCATCGTCCCCGTCGTTATCGTAGTTTTGGCGGTCGCCGTTTACTTTCTCAACAAACAGCGGACGGCTCTCAAAACGGCCAACCTCGGACTATCCTCAGACCTCACCGCGTGCCGATCTCGGTACTTGGGGATTGCTAATTTAGAGGAAGCGATAGCCCAAGCCGCCGCAGCCGGGGTGACAGCGAAACAACAACTAGAGATCGACTGCACTGAATTCATGCGGAAGAAAACCCAACTCGAAACCGAGTATCAAGGTGGTCTAACCAAGTACAACGCTCTCCGCGATGAAGTCGCTCTCTACGAAGAGAAACTGGATGACATTTCGTTTGGACTTTACGAACCACACTTCCAATTCCAAGCGTCCACCGAGTACCGCTTGGCTTTGGAAAATTTGCGGAGCCAAACCAGGGCACTCGTCAAGGCTGGTCAAGCTACGACAGCCCCACGTGAAATGATGGTAGGCGGCAATCGTCGTGAGGGGGAACGGCTCTCCAAACTCATGACCAAAACCCTGCTGCGTAGCTTTAACGGTGAATGCGAAGGTTTCTTGGCAGACGTGGCTTGGAACAACATCACCAAGATCGAAGAGCGTGTCCGTAAGGCGTTCATTCAGGTCAACGCGCTCGGCGAGACCCTGAGGATTTCAATCCTTCCCGATTACCTAGAACTCAAGCTGAACGAGGTTCGTTTGGCGTATGAGTATGAGCAGAAGAAGCATCAAGAGCAGGAGGAGATGCGTGCTGCTCGGGAAAAGGCACGAGAGGAATCCAAGGCACAGGAAGAAATTGAAGTCGCGAAAGAAGAAGCGGAATCCGCAGAGGCTCTTTACCAACGGCTTCTGGAACAGGCTCGGCAGGAAGCGGCTGCGGCGACAGGCGCACAGTTGCAAGAGTTGACTAACCAAGTCGCCACGTTTGAAGCCAAATTGGACGAAGCACGCAAAAAGAAAGAGAAGGCGATCTCCCGCGCACAACTCACCAAGTCTGGCTTCGTGTACGTGATTT
>Ga0302300_1000506_pt1 | contig 26989 bp, 21 predicted proteins | sample III_Palsa_E1_1_FD_198756 | JGI IMG/M metagenome (GOLD analysis project Ga0302300, IMG submission 198756) | Peat permafrost microbial communities from Stordalen Mire near Abisko, Sweden - III_Palsa_E1_1 | ecosystem: Environmental > Terrestrial > Soil > Palsa > Peat permafrost | place: Sweden... | reverse complement strand
CTTAAAATATGGTTAAAAATATTACCGACTAAAGAGTTAATAATTAGTGGATGATATAAAATATTCTAATAATAACACTCTCTAAATAATTTAGAGAGTAATTTTTGCTATAAAAACATTAAAACACCTCACGAAGAAGTACCACACACAGGTAATCATTAACTTTACATATGTGTATTTTATACAACTTAATATTGGTATCCACAATAATCATACACAATTATTATACACATTGGTTATCTACCATGATAACCATTTGTCCTGTCTCATAGTGCATAACATTAATCAATACATATAAAACTATTATATTAATACTATACTATACCATTAATAGTGTTATATGTAGTAGGTAACTATCGTCAGTTGAATATATTGTATATTCAAATAAATGGATATTTATTATTTTCTTACTTGACATGATAAATAAATTAAGATGACGGTAATAACACATCTTTCAAATTATAATTAGTATAATTATTATTAATAAATGCAAAAATAATTAATGTTATTAATAATGTAATAAAAATAGATTTATCACCGAATAAAACGATAAATGGGGACTTACTTCTTTTTTTCATCAGAACATGAACTTATAATTAAGGATAGAAGTCGACTTATAGATGAGACGCAGATTAACGAGGGTGCATTTGGCACAATATTTCTAATGAACATTAAAAATCACAACATTATTGACAGTAATAATAATAATAACAATTATAGATGTAGTAATGACTGTAACAGTAGTTATTCTAGTAGTAGTAGTAGTTGTTATAACAATAGTAATCATACATCGATGTCAACACCAACGACATTAGTCGAAACAACAGTAACAAAATCGGTAAACAAAATTATTAGAAAGAGGTTCAAGCTTGATAACAATGGTTTCTTTACATCCTCGTTTATTAATGAGTTGAGTATTTACCAACTTATGCGAAGTATAACTGGTGGCCATCCAAACATAGTTGAATTTTATGGTGCTGATTACAATCTTGAACATAGTAATATTTACGTTGAAGCTATGGATATGGATCTTAAAACTTGGACATCGAATACCACCAAATTAGAACGGAAAGTCCAAGTTTTACCATTGTTTGTTCAACAAATGGCTAGTGCTCTTTCATACTTACACAAATTGGGAATAGTTCATAATGATCTCAAACCACAAAATATTGTTGTTAATACACGTGGAAATATTAATTGTAATGATGATGAAATACTAACGTTCAAACTTGTAGACTTTGGTTTTTCTGGTCCAGCTCCACGTATTATCAAACAATGTAATTTGGGTGGTACAATATGGTCTAGACCACCTGAATCATTAGCTGGTAGGTTACCATCAACTTATGACCTTCGTAAACTCGATATGTGGTCTTTAGGCTATTGTTGTCTGTACATATTATGTAATAAATCACCAATATTTGGTGATGATGAGGATCAAATTCTTCGTATTATCAGAGTCAACTCATCACCACCGAACAGTGGTGATAATAACAAACTTAATCCATACATTAGTCCATATGTAAATTCATGTAACGGTTTACATATTAAATCAGGTGATAATGTATATGATAATCCAACAATTAGGGAAGTATTTGAACATCATGACAATTTTAAACAGGCTAATCAAAATTGTACTATTGTGGGTAATTTAAATCCTTACAGGATACTCAAAACATATAATGTTACTATTCATGATACTACTATAATTGATATGATCCTACCAATGTTACTGTTAAATCCGACAGACAGAACATCATCTGAACAACTTCTACTATACTGTCAAAAATATAGTAATCATAATTATAATTATAACCAAAACAAAAATCAAAATCAAAATCAAAACAAAAACCAACAAGTAACACTTCATCATCCTACACCTGTGTTTCCTCGTCATTATGATGTAAAGGATACTATGAGAGCCAAACATGCTTGGAATACAATTATTAATATGACAATGGATTGTGATGCCACCATTATGTGTTTTGAATTGTATCTTCGTTATGTAACAGGTGGTATTTCAAATGCAAATTTGAGTACAGACAAGAGTAAAAACACAGATAAACATAAGGGGAAAATTAAAAGTGGCGATAAACATAAGGATAAATGTGTAAGTAAAAGGAAACGAAATAGAGAAAGAGAAGAGTGGGAATCGGACACACAAATTATTGCTATTATAATTAGTATAGTTAAGAGATATCTAATGTTGGAACTGAACGATAATGTTGTATATTGTAGTTTATCTCATTGCAGTGATCACGATACTGTAAAAGTGTTTGTTGATACTATTATTGCTATTGGGTGTAATATTTACAATTACCATTTGTGTAATAATAATGGTAACAATAATAATATTGAAAAGTATTTCAAACATATTGATAGAGGATATTACTATCCCCTGTTAGTAACGGGGACAAGTACAAGTATAGATACAAATAAAGAAATGGAGATGGATATGGAGACAGAGAAGGAAATAGGAATAAGAACAGATATTAGTGAATGGTTGGGTTTAACGAATTTGGATAACAATCATGTTGAATATATGAAGATGAACAGGAAACAGTATTTGGATACCAGACAGAAAGTGTATGAGTTGTACTTTACTAAACAACAGTATATTACAATTACTGATAGGACTACAATACTTGATTGGATTGTTAGTGTATGTTCAAGATACAAATTAAGACAAAAAACATTCAGTCATACCGTTCAGTTTGTGGATCAGTGTATAAAATTTGTACCCAATATTATTAAGGATAAATTAAAGCTTATAGCTGTTGCATGTTTAGGATTGGCTGCTGACCTGGTTGAACCTGTATTACCTTTATCAATAGACGAATTGTATAATATTAGTGGTTGCAAAGATTATACTAAATTACAAATTTTAGGTTACAAGAAAACTATATCACGACACGTATACTTTGACGTTACAGCTCATGATTACATTAATCTGGTACCTAATGATAAAATACTAGTCTATTGTCGTTACATAGTTGATGTAGCATTAGTATCTGGTATTTGTTACAATAACAATATTACACCCCTACAATTGGCTCATACAGCCATGTATTTGTTCTACAAAATATATCCTCCCACTGCAGCTGATACACCTTTTAATAAACATTCTAACACACCTTCCAATACACCTTTTAATACACTTCCTAATATACCTTCTAGTTCATCTGATGATACACTAGTTAATATGTTAATCAACACATCAATTGGTGCGTCAAATGATATGTCAAATAATATGTCAATTGATACAACAGATGCTGGTATGACAACAACACATAGAATGTTATTTATTATTAATCTTATCAAGTCATCATTGTTATTACAAAATGGTAATTATCATGCATTGTATGACAAATATTCATCTCGTGCCCACAATTATGCATCTGTTCGTATTAAGGAATTACTTACCTCATGATAATATTACATTACTATAATGTAAAATATTTTTATATCGAATCATATCAACCAACAAAATAACTATTACTTAAACACATACTCATTGAACAATAATTGTATTACTATTAATTACTTTTTGCTTTGAAACAGAGTCTGTTGTCATATCAAATAAGGTTTAACATATTATTAACAAAATATTTTTATACTGGAATATATTCTTACTAAGAAGTATAAACTTTATATGTATTTAATTTTATCAACCAAAGTTGTTCATGTAAAGTATACTCCATTCTTTCCCATTAAGAGATATAACAGTCCCAATAATATTAAATTTTTGCAAGATAAAAATTACTTTATGGTGAAATTATTATAACTACAAGTATGTAGTATTATATTTTATAATTAATATTGTATCTAACAAATATTAAACTATAATGTTTACATTCCATCTTATAACCATTATTTGTAGTCATTTGAATATATGTTAGATACAATATTAATTATATTATAGCTATTTGTTTACAATTTTACTACTTAGTGAGTTAAGATGGAGAGGTAAGAGGGTATAGATTAAGGGAGAAGGAGTAGAAAGGAAAAGAATGAAAAGAAGGAAAAAGATTTAGGGATGGTGGATATTTTATTTTGAACGTTTAGTGGTGTGGATGAATGGATGATATACAAATTTATTTATCATCCAAAGTAACCAGTATGAGTTGAGTCCCAACCATAACAGATGAAACACAATGATATCGCTACGGTCGAGTATTGGATACATTATAATCTCAAACAGGATAAAACGACAAACAATAAAACTAAACAAGAACAAGTAAGACCATATTGCTGGTGACAACAACTTACTTATAAAATGTAATTCAGATTTAGTACTTTTACTATCCAAGTACATGTTCAAAAATATCGTACTGGTTTCAAGACACATTAGTACTTTAATTATAGTGTCAAGATAAGTAGGTAAATACCATATAGCATACAATGCAGATATTATACCCAGTATGTGATGTACAAGTTCTGATCTTCTTTTTATTCTCATGGTAACAATATCAAATAATAGGTAACAAATTATACTACTTATAACATGTACTGATGTGAACAAGTTTGAGAAGTACATAAGTATACATGATATAGAGTTTACGGTTGATACCGTCAAATCATATCCTAAAAACCAAAACAATACAAACAACATTTTTATTACATATTATTAATATAATTAATAATTATTTATTACTACTATAATAATTTACATTGTACCATATGGTAAGTTATTTACCAATCACATCATATTAATATATATACAGATGATGATACTTTTTAATGTCTGTTGTATGTTACAAAACAAATGTTTTACCAAACAGATATTTTAAATGTTATAAATACATGTTTAATATGGTAACACAATCTATATTTATAATTATGTTAGTTATAGTAGTAAATATAGCTTGTGTTACCACATTTTGAATTTTGGTATGTGTATGTGTGTTTGTGTATCTGCGATAGAGCTTATATTGTAAATTGATAAATATTATTTGTAATCAGTGATGACAAAGTAAACTCACTCTTTGCCATTAATTTTAATTGTACACGACAATCACACTACTACGACTATGGATTACGAGGCTATCAACTATGCTTGCAATGTATTCCTGTTCAGGATTGTTCCTGTTTACATTCTTGGATATGTATCTATTCCCTTGTGGTTAGGATATAACTTTTGTTTGACTCAATCCACTGATAAGGCAGTAATTAATGTTGTTAATTATGATAGTAATTTCAACCTGGTTAAGTTTCTCATGGCTGGAAATTCGACCGCTTACTGCATGTTTGAACTGTTGATGATTGACCTAGTTCGTGATCGTCACAGTACCATGTTTTTGTATTTTAAGATTTTTGGTACCGTATCTGAAACCCTATTCTTCCTCAGGACCAGGGATATTGTCACTCAACAGTATCGTTACAGTGTACTGCTGGCTGTTGTTGTACGTGTGATTGAACTATACACCTACTTCTGTTAACAAATTAAAGTAAAGTAAAGTATGTTTTTTATCCCTTGATTCCTTGATCTCTTCCCTCTCTCTACCAGCCTTTTTTGTTCCCTGGATAAAAAAACCATAATGTTTACAATTTTGTATGTTTGACATACAAAAAATATATTGACTGATATAAAAATGTTACATACGTTACGTATAATATAATATAATATAATATACGTAACTGTCATCCAGTTTGTACATGTTTTGGTGCGTAACATATGTATATGTTGAATAATAAAAATATTACATATATATATCACATATAAATCAAAACATACTAAATAGTGTATTATCTTGTATACCATTGGTATACAAAAACATGTTAACAACAATAACAAAAGTGTAATATACAAACAACATAATAAATATTTGCATATATATATTACACTTTTGTTGTATGTTTGTATATGAACATGTATTAAGTAATATATTGTTAACCAACAACAAGACACATAAAATAATATTAACAAACGTACTTATATAATTATAAATATAACATATGTCAAACTGGTTCTATATATGTTATATAATTAAAAAATATCTTCGTATCAACTATTATACATTATTTTATTTGAGGTGAGGAGGGAGGGAGGGGGAAATCCAGTTAATCTTTATCCAACCAATATATACTTGTTTGGTACAACTATTATTACCACATTATTAATATTTTGTTATCTTTTGTTTTATTATACAAAGTAATACTATAACGTAGATGTTGTTATATACAATAACACTATGACGTAAATACTATTATGTGTCATGACATTAACATTAATAATGTAATATAAGTGGTGACAATGATTACTACACTCTATACAATGAAATGATGTATAATTTAACATGTTGTAATAACCATGTATTAAATTTAAAAGTAAAATAAAAGATAACAAATCACACAACAAGGTGAAATTATCACATTATTTTAATGTGATGGATGAACATTAGCTGGGTTAGTATTAGGTCAAACATTGTTTGTATCATCAGATAATTTTTATACTAAATATTTTTATTTTGATATGGAGTATAAGTTAAAAAGTTTAACCAAAGTTTGATTTTAAAAAATATACCAGTAAATACACAATATAGATTACAACATTGGTATTGCTATGGTCCGCACAACACACCCCATATTAAATTATTATGACTATGTGATTTGTGGCATGTTGTATGTGATATTCATATCAAAATAATGTAAATATGACACATATATCATCTATGTAAATTATGTTCAACAATTATTTATTATATTCCCATCTACATTATAACACCTATATACTCTACCACTAAATAAGTATATTATGCTTAATGACATTACTGTAGTATCATATAAAATAAATATTAACATAAATAACACACTAATCTTTGCATATTTATAAATTAAGATTAATATTATATACATTACATAACTTATATGATATAAGTTATTTAAACATTTAAACATTTAAATGTATTGGGAATAAAATAAAATTTTTACTATTGATTGACTACTACAATATAAATTATACAATTATTATCACTACTACCATTATCACAAAGATACATATTAATTATGTTAATTGTGTTAACATGATATAATTGTAACATATGGGTACTTAATTAAGTAAAGGAAAGAGAAAAAGAGAGAGAGTGAGGGAAAGATAAAAAGAGAGAGAGAGTAAAAACTATATGCGAGTTAACATGTAAATATGTCAATTAAAACTATATATATAGTAATTACACAAACATTAACAAACCAAGAATGTATCTTACATAAACAAATATTAACTAAGTTAATATTAATCAATTAAAATATTAGGTAATTAAATATATGTGACATAATTAAGTATCTCTTATCCTCTATGTCATTACCTATCTCTTATTCTCACCCCTCTTATCATACCCTCTTATCATACACTCATATCATTATTAAATTAAACAATAAATATAAGATTTTAAATCTTACATAATAAATATATTAAATACTACTTATTATTTACAATAAACATATATAGTATTTGTACGTAATGTTGTATTATTATTAAAATATGTATTGTTTAGGCTGCTGTAGTACCAATGTTGTGACATATCATAATATATTTACTAGTATTTTTTTAAAATCTAACCTTGGTTAAAATTTTTAACTTATACTCTATACCAAAATAAAAATATTTAGTATACAAATTATCTGATGATATGACAATAATTGATTGAACTTTAGTCCAGTTAATGTTTACTCATTACATTATTTTAATGTAATATTTTTGCTATGTTGTGTGATATACAATCTTTATTTTTTCTATTAGAAGTAAATATATAACTATCATATATTAACATATTATATAATATTTTATATTAAATAGTAACATTTCACAAAATATTATATATTCTATGTTATAACTATTATATGTATAAAAAGATAAGTTTAAATGTTTCACATATCTTCTTTTTGTATTCTTATTAAAAGAATACATGCATATATATATATATATATACTTACGTTACAATTACACATTATAAATATAATATCATTACATTACTTATATGTGGTATAATGTTATATCATATCATATCATATTAATTGTATAAGGTTATAATAGATAAACAGTTATCTCCAATGGAAAAATAAAAGATTATATAGTACACAACACAGCAAAAATATTACATTAAAATAATGTAATGAATGAACATTAATTGAATTGAAGTTAAATTAGTCATCGTTATATCATCAGATAATTTTTATACTAAATATTTTTATTTTGATATAAAGTATAAGTTAAAAATTTTAACCAAGGTTAGATTTTAAAAAATACTAATAAACATTATAATATAAGTAACATGTAATGTTATTACACACATAAAATATGTTATAAGTTATATCACCGTAACACATAAACTATAACATATATATTATATGATACAAAATAAAATAATAAGATCATTAACAACATAATATATGTTGTTGTAGTTGTTGTAGTTGTTGTATATATATATCAATAGTTATAAGCATCACAAATTGGAAATATATCTATCTACTTAAAATACTATAATTTTTGTGGTATATATATAAGATGTTTAAAATTTAAAGTAATGCACTTTTTCCTAACCAAGATAGTTCTATTCATCTCATCTTCTATTATACACTTTTGTTTATCGAAACATATACTTATTTATTTCCATCTAGGTATTTTCAAAGATACCTAAGTAAACTAACCATTCTTAACAATATTTAACTGTTATTGGAATATGTAATGATATTTAACTATTTTTGAAATGTAAACATCTTTAGGTGGAAAGAAGAAGAAGGGGTTGGAGGTAATATTAGTAATGAAGTGTATAATGCATATTATATATTTATTACATTGAATAATAAGTAAATAACTTCTTTGCTTGATTTGTAACTACACAACTGTTTATTGCACTATTTGATGGTGAACCGTAAGTACGATGACATACGTATGGTTTGAAGTTCCATTGGTAACTTAACAATAATATTAAACCACCGAATAATGTTATTAACATCCATATCATCAACAACATTGTTATGTTTAATTTTTAAATAATCATCTGATATTAAAACTGCCAAGGTGAACATTTGTGATATAGGCTCATCCACGTCTGCCATCCAACTGTAAATTATACTGTTATCCATTATATATTGTGATAGTAACAACTCTGCATTGAATCCAATTTTATTATTACTATCATTCATAATATCTTTTATAACATTTAATACACCGAATGGACATTGTTGAACAAACTTAACAATGGTTATTTTAATCGTATGTACTATCCACTTATTCATACATACATGATGAAAGACTGATAACTGTTTACCTCTCACATTTATAATATTAGTAACATTGAATTTTAAGTCTGACAATAACGAGTTATCAATTAGTGTATTATTACGATACAATGAAAACAAAATGTTGCTGTCATTTGCAATTACTGTGTTAATATCTAACTTCCGACTTGACAGTAACAACTTGAGTAATTTATACTCCACCAACTCATTTGTTTTTGTTATTGTTGATATATCAGTTGATATACCAGTTGATATGATTGGACATGTCTTGTCACATTGGTTAATAACAAATTGTAATAATGATGTATTTGATATTGATATTGTGACATCGGGGTTTATATTATAGTCAATAAACATTTTAAATACGTTAATAGCCAAGTGCTTGACTGCATGAATGATGTATGGTAATTCAAGTGAACAATATCCAACGATAGTCTGTGTTTCGAGTATAGATGTAAAGTGGTGTAATAATGCACATGTAATATTTTTATCATCATGTTTACAAGCATAGTGAAATAATATGTCTAAATGATACTTAGTGATGTGTAATGGATGTTGGTTTACTAATTGTTCAAATGTTGTTATGTTACTATCAAATGGTAAATTTGTATTCAACAACAAATGTGCTATTTTTACATTGTTCAACTTGACTGCTAGTGAAAATGCTGTTTCATTGTATGATTCAGTATCATAATTATATGTTTTAACATTGGTATTTATTCTTTTGTCATGCATAAGTAAACAAGCAATGTCATAGTTATTATTCTCAACAACTATTTGTAATGGTGTTCTGTTAAATAATACAGTGTTAATATTATTATTGTTACTAGATTTGTTCCTCAACGTACAAATAACATCTGATACCCGATTTAACCTACATGCTCGGTGAATACTTGTTATTCTAGTTCCTTTTTGTCCTTCCCTCATTCAACTTAATTTTTATATGTTATAATACGTAATTAAACAATATTAATTTGATACTACCTCAAGTAGTGTAAAGAGGGTAACATGTACCATAATACTATGAAGGAGGTATGTATATTCAATATAATATAATAGAAGTAAACTTAATATCATATTATACAGTAGTGACGGATAAAAAGTGAAATGTCGATAAGTAACAAAAGTCAAAAGTATTCGAATGAATAACAACAAATGTTTAATTGTATTGCTCATGTTGGGTCTGATGACAACTGTTCACTGTGTTGTCATCATCAATGACAATGACACTAATAGTGGTAAGTGTGCGATAGTTAAGCATCGTAGTCAAGAGGCGGAATGCAAAACTAAGATAGGAACTACAACTCATTATCAGGGTTATGATGTTAAGTGTTACGATCATTATTTAACCTTCTCATTCACAGAGCCCAATGGTAATGTTGTAATGCAAGAGATTAAAATGAGACAGAGTACTACATACGATGACTGGACCGATACTAACTTTGAATTGGGTAGCCGACATGACAAGTATTGTAACCTTTATTACAATCATGATACAATGACTGCTCTATTCATGTAAATATATTGGTCATATAAATAACTATAATTACATTATTATAATGTAAACTAAATGTTTGTAATTTTTGTTATGGTAAGGAAAAATGTACACCTTATTGTATTAATCCAACTACTTAGTGAAACTTTAACCTCTCTTTTCCCCTCCCTCTTCCTATCTCTTTCTCCTCGACATCGTAAATTACCACATAAAAATCTGTTGGATATTCATACTTTTAACTTTTAACTTTGATTATCAGTGTGATATACATCATCAAACGACTTTACTATTATAAATAGTAAATACAATAACACATATAAACATTAACATTTAATATTAATTATTAACAAAATATACACTATATTATAATTGTTATGGTATAGAGTGACGATGTGAAGCTATCGGTACATATACACACCATTAATGTAATATTTGTAATATTGTAAATGACAATAATATTTGTAAACATATGTAATTTTGTTAGTGTTATTAATGCTTATCAAGTAAGCATTATTATAATTTGTATTAACATCTTCATTCATATAAGCGATATTATATCATCCTTACATTGTTTATATGAATATTAACTTATATCACTATACGAATATTATTTGTATTAATTTCTCCTAACTATAAACAATTCTCGTATTAACCATTATTTACGTAAACATTGTTTGTATGATATTATGTAAATACAAATTTTGTATGATCACAACTAATGTTTGTACGAGACAGTATTTGTAATCATATTGTTTTATGATTACATGATATTAATATAAATAATATTTGCATTAATCATTACATCCCCACATTCTCCATCATCCCTATCTCATTCTATGCAATCATTGTTCGTATTGACACATCTTCGTACAAACAATGTTTGTATTGACACATAAGTTAATACGAACATTATTTATATGGAAAGATGTCAATACAAATACTACTTGTGTGAGGAGTGGGGTGGATGGTGGAAGGAGGAGATAGACAATACAAACAATGTTTGTATTAATCTTTATTCATACAAACATTGTTTGTATGAATGAGATGAGAAAGATATGAGAGATGAGAGGAAGTGTAAGATGATAAGAAATCATCAATATATAAATTTGTTTATCTTCATTATTTGTAATTATGATATAATACAAGTATAACTACATAATTTTTGTGGTTAGATTATTTACATGAATATTATGTAATTATACCGGAGATTAAAGGGACTTAAAATGAGTAATATGGATGAGGATAAAGGAGGGGTGAAGAGGATAGTAGTGATAGTGGTGAATGAAGGAGGATAAGATATTTGGTTGTATAAGAAAATAGTCATATTAATATTACTTTATAAAAACTATAGTTGATACAAACATTGTTTGTATTGAATTTATTGTTAATATGGATATTGTATGTATTAACATCTTTTTGTATAAACCAAAACAAAAGTGTGTGTATGTCCTATGAAGAAAATACTTGATAGAGAAATGGCTACATAACAGATGTGTATACCTAAAATAGAAGAGCTGATCTAAACAATATTTATATTAACATATTCTTTATGCAAATTTTAGTTGTATCAAGACATATGTCTCGATTCAAATATAACATTACAAACATGGTGTTTGTAAACATAATGTTTATAAATAAAGTATTACATACACACTATCATAACACAGCCATATAATTTTCACAACTAAGTTACTTACATGAATATTGTTTAATTGTGCCAGGATGTGAAGATTGAAGAGATACAAGAATATTCACAGTAATATAATTATGTTATTACTCAGATAACATTTACATGACATCTGTGGCGAACTTGAAGTTACAGATAATATATTATTTGTGTTAATATTATAATTTATAGTATAACATGTGCGATTAATATAACCAAATATTAATAATAAATAGGTATTATTAATATTAGTTTGTTATAATGTATAAAATACACTGTACATTATAATGTGTAATGTAACATATGGTATGAATGTGTGTTGTTAACTGGTATGTTGGTTACACCTCTCTTTCTCCTCCTCCGAGTAGTAAAATGTGACATTGTATTTATTAATATGGTGATAAATGTCACTTGTTGATGTTGGTAACGTTAAGATACCAGTTGATATGTTGAAAACGTCAACATTGTTTAGTACGTTACTAGAGGAATATGGTGAACTAGAAAAGGTACCGATTGATATCAATGAGGTTTACATTTTATTTTTATTGAAGCAAAAAGCTATAACTCCTGAACAGTTATTAAATGCATTTAAGTTTTGTCATCTAATTCAAGATAGTAAGTTTCTCGAATTTCTTGTTGAGCTATGGCTACAATGTTGGTCAACACACAAACATATTATTGATGATATGAATGATAACCTGAAGATGGATATTTATAAACTTATACCACTAGCATTGGTTCCAACACATTATCACCACAATAAGGTTTGGCTCCAGGAGTATGTTAAAAATAATATATGTAAAAAATTTATTGTTGATCATGATGTTTACTCTTTATACAACTTGACTAATAATAGTGGTTATACACTACAACTTGTTTCACTGAAAAATGATGATCATTACGGTCCGACAATCATGTACAATAGTTCTGATACCATAACTGAAATTAAGTACTACATTGACAACAAAGTTCATAGTGAAACCAAAATATTGTATCACGACGGTATTACAGTCAAAGAAACATATACTTATGTTTATGATATCAAACACGGTGAATGTAAAACTTGGCACCCTGATGGTACCACGATGGAATCGGCATGTACTTATGTTAATGGTACACTTCATGGTGTTTACCGATCATGGTATCCAGATGGTAGTAAGTATAGAATTGGTAATCTCAAACATGGACAACATGTTGGTAATCAAGAGTGTTGGTTACCAACAGGACAACTTGAGTCTCAATTTACATTCCCCGATGAGGAAGAGGGAGAAAGTGGACCCGCGACTGGACGGGAATTCATTTATAATGACGATGGCAGTCTTCAAAACATTATTCATCATAGCAACTCTTGAACCACAAACACACACATAACGTTATTTCCCCTTTTCATTATTTTTACAAATAAACAAGTAAATAAACATACATATATCTTTACCATCAACCATTAAAGTTTACTACCTGAGATAGTAAATCTAATAATATAATTACACACATAACATGCTTTTGGTTCCAGTCGTTTATAACCTCACTATTTTGAAGTGAGATTAAAATTATAAATACTGTAACATTACATCCTGCAATATTATATTATAATATAATATTTAAATGTTTTTATGTTTGTTAATATATTATATGTTATATTTGTAATTGTAACTAGTATCATACATATGATGTTCATGTAAAATAATAATTTGATGTTATAATATTGTAGACATTAAAATGTCCAGGATTGATACTGTTAGATTAGCTGCAAGGTTAGGAATACATAATAACCACAGTGTTAGTGGTAATAGTAACAATTATGTTAACACCTACAATCAATGGTTAGATCGTTGGTATCAATATCAAAACAAGAAATATGATATTGATGATAATGACAGTAAATATTTGATTCCAAAACGTATTGCGTGTGTTGGAAAAGAATCCAAATATTTACATTCAACACTGTCAAAACTGTATGGTTCAAGTATTCTTTTGGAATATGTTAATACTCACGATACTGGTCTAATTAATAGGTTACACCAGAAAAACTTCCTTACCTTATCATCTTCCTCTTCCTTGTCAGGACTATCATCATCACAATCTTCTCCGAGTAAATATTATCCCACCATTTTACATTTTACACGACAAGCAGTTAATAACAAAAATGATGGTATAAACAAAATCGGGAATCTAATTAAGATGTTGTCAAGTTTTAAACTTGGCTATTACAGTAGAACAAACAATAACGATCCATGTATTAACAATAAACTTGTTAGTAAGATTACAATGACGAATACTTACCAAATGGAATTTCACACCAGAAAGTAAGATTGAGTAGCATCAAGTTTAAAAAAATATCATTCATGATGCTTGTAATCACGCGCAAGAGAAAAAGAAAGAGAAGATAGAGATAAAAGATTATAACATAATATATTTAACAAAAACAATAACAATTATATTGTATACATAATACTCTTCATTGTGAAGTGTAGTTTATTTAGTTACGTATTTCAAATACAAAGTTAAACGGTAATGAGAACGTGTATTATTACAATCACCATTAAAACTATTTGTAATAGGTGTTATATTAACACTCTCTTAATTCAAGTTAATAACATATGTTAATATACTTTTTTATGTTTTAACATATATTGTTATTTTGCTATTGTTAATAATACTTTACTTATATAATAAGTAAACATAAAACAACTATTATCTATTAATAACATTATTCAATATCATGTATATAAAGATATCAAATATGTAATTGTACAATTATTATTGTTATAACACCTCTTCTTCTTCCTCTTCCTTCCCTATCCCTGCATACCAATCTACCCACTCACTCACCAAATATATTATGAGTAATAATATGTTTCAAAATAATTTACATATTATTAATTACACCTATCACTAAATTTTGTTACTCATTATGACAAAAGTAACTTGATGTGAGAAAATAAAATACCATAATATATTATATTAACAACATAATATTACATCGTGTAATGTAATATTACATTACACGATGTAATTAGAAATATATTGTATGTTCAAAAGAGATATATGTTATTCTTTTATTATTGTTATTCATAACAGAATTAAACTTGTTGTCAAGATCAAAGTAATATTGTTTGGCACAATCACACTTGTCTTTCAAGTATAACCTCGTTTACGTTTGATCAACCAAGATACCTTTACCCATATCTGTTAAACAAAATTATGATTGTTTAATCTTGTTTAACTAATTTATATTTGTTTAATATTACTTAACATACACAATATGTTATTATTAATAAAATCTATGTGAAAAATGTTAGTATAACACCTAGTTATCCCCTCTAACCAAAAATATCTTTGTTTGAATATTGTATTTTTAATTTCTTTATTATACCTTATTTTAAACTTTATATTTTAACTCCTCTGAAATAGGGTATTTTAAATAATATCTTTAATATACTAAAGTATGTTTAATATATATCCCACATATGTTAAAATTTATAATAACCACTACTTAGGAATGGTTAAACTATAAAAATATAATAACTTTACCTCAAGAAAGTAAAATTACAAGGTTTAAATTAACCTCTATCAGAAAGATTAAAAACAACAACTGCATTTGTAATAATGGGTAAATATCTTAATTTAACATAGAATGGATCTCATACTCATTGATATTGAAAGATCCTCACATTCCTGTATTTACAGTTCAAATGATCTTGTTTAATTTCGACCAAAAATATATCGAATTGTTATTACCTGTAAAAACAAAGATAAGTTTTACACTTGTAATAACTAATGTGTACTTTAATTTAGTATAGAACAATTCTATACTTTTTAATGTTTAATCAAAGTATCTTGTTATTAACTTTATCTAAATAAACACTTCTAACCTATCTCATATATGTTAATCTAACTCTTATATTTCAAAATTCATATCGTATATTAATTTTGGTATATCTAAAGTATATTAGTTTAAATTTTGTGTCTTTAACCTCTCTGATATAGTTTAATTTAAACTAATGCATAATAGAGATGTTTGAACTAGATACAGTACAAATATTAAAATACAAGATTTGGATTAACTTATCTGAGATAAGTTAGAAGTGCTTATTTAGATAAAGTTAATAATAGATACATTAGTTAAACATTAAAAAGTATACACTCGTAGCAATAACTATAAATGCTATTTTCGTTTTTACATGTAATAACAATTTGATATATTTTTGTTGAGATCGAAACAAATTTGTTTAATCTGTAAATTTAAAGGTAATAAGATTATGTGGTATCTCTATTGTCTGTTTAATCAAGGTATCTTTATCCATACCAATATTTTTTTCATCCCCAAGAGTATTAAGGTATAATTGTATATATTTAAATATATACAATTATACTTTTAAACCTAAATTAAATTTGAGTTATACCTTGGTTCCTACAGGTGTTAACCCCATCTTTGTTTATACCGACACATTTTTTTAACCTCGAATATTTTTCATCCCTAACAATTTTAATGTATATCCAAGTATATTTTAAATACATACAATCATACCTCTAAACTTAAATTAAATTTAAGTTATAACTTATTAATTACAAATATAATAAAAGATTTAAATCGATGTATATTACATGATATTAACAATATAACGTTTATTTTAATCTTTTTGAGATAGGTTAATAAACATTAGTAAAAGATACCTTAAACGAATATACCTTTAGTGATAAAAGACACTAAAAGATGTTAAAAATATAAAAATCTAAATTATCCTGTTTCGTTGAAATCAAAATATTTAGATTTATCTATCTCATGAATGTCAAAAATATAAATTGTATTAGTTGGTTACAACTATATACACTCATTTAAATTTAAAATACCAGTATCAAAACATACACATATACACATACACATAACAATTATACATATTATTAATGATTATGTGTATAATTGTTATTATAGTTAATATACATTATTGTTATTATTAATAGTGTGACTAGAATTTTATTACTTATCATATAAGTAATAATTGCTTAATATTTTGTTTTTATTGATGATGTAGTATTTGTTTACTTACACTTTATCATTTGAATAAGTGTATGTTTGGATAGATAACTGTGAGTGTGGATGTGTGTGTGAGTAGATAACTGTGGGGGTGTGAGTGGGTGGGTGTTTATAGTTTGGAGGCCAATTGCAGTTGGACCTTCCTTAAGTTAAAGTTAAATTGGTTACGAATCATACTGGCAGGGGTAATTTTGAAGTCAGAAAAGTGGGTATAGATACGTTCAGCCATGTGTAATATTTGAACGTTGTCCGGGATGGCATAACGTCCAATTTCCACATAAAACAAAGCTAAGTCCATATTACCACTATCATAATGCTTATTAATAAACAATACATAAGCATCAATATCAGGAAACAATGATATGATGTCATTGCTGAGCTTTGTCATATCCATCTCTTTGAGTTCATACAGCTTTCCAGACCACCAACCAGCTTTGTGACGACATACTTCCTGGATGATAAATTCAGGGTCGGCATAGAAAGGTTTGAGATATGGCTTCCTCAACAGATAACCGGGCATCTGAATTCGTTTAACAATTTCATGCCTAGGTAATCCCTCATTGATTAAGGCTACCGTTTGGTTAATTATAATTTCCAATACTAATGCTGTATCATTGAGTACTTGTTTAATACGATTAGCAGTAGATATATACGGTCCATGACCAGGTAGCAATAATTCAACATCCAACTTAGCCATCTTCCTCATGGTTTGGGCCCAACTCTCTGGATAACGAGGTGACTTTTGAGGGTTACTACAATTACACAAATTCCAAATGATAAAGTCACCTGTTAACAGTACCTTTTCCTGGGGCATATAAATCCATGTGGCGTCATCTGTTTCCCCTTTATCATGGAATAGTTGTAATTGTACCTCACCAATATTCAACAACATTTTATCATCGTAAACTAAATCCATATGCCTCAAATCTTGGTAATTAATGTCAAACTCAGTACCAAACTGCTTATGGTTCAAAATACGGTTGAACTCACTCGTTTGTACATAACGAGCAAATCTATGTCCAATATTCTTATGACCCACAAACCGAATACTACAATTGTAATCCTGCATGTTCAAAGTTTCTATTGTGCGACCACCACCACAATGATCAACATGACCATGGGTTATAATAATTGTGTGAATTGGTGCCTTTTTGATGACTTGCACTTTATTATAAATATCCTCACCCATGTGAATGAAACCACAATCAACCAATACCCAACCTTGGGTAGTTAAAATAGCCGTGACGTTGGCAAATGTCATGAAAAACCAAATACCTGGTCGCACCTCCTTCGGTTCTGTCACGTGAAAGAATAGGGGATTACTATCTCTGAAATCATCTGGAATTAGCCCTCTCCATGCCATCTCAGCAATCTCATCTGCGTTCGTAGTATCAACCATTTTAATACCATTACATATAATAGTCCATGCATAACATATTCAATTATATTATTACATCTATACCCTACCCTCCCTCCTCTTCCCTCTATCCTATTACAAGAGTAACCATATATAACATTACTCTCATTATATCAAAACACCATAATCATATGTTAAAATGTAAATATTCCATCATCTTTCTCCTTCTTCCTCTTTTTCCTTCTTTCTTCTTCGTCGTATCAAAACTACTGTAATAACTATTACAAGTACATATAGTTGTCATTGTATTAAAACTATTACACTGTTAACAACAGTGTAAATGTAACACATCTTAAGTAACAAGATGCACTATAAATTAATCACTTAACCTCCTCATTTTCATCCTTCATTTCTTCTCTCTCTCCATCCCTTTCCCTTACCAAAGGGTAGAAAGTATTTAAAGACCATTCAACATGTTGTAACTTTGGGAAAACTTGGACTACACTACAACATTGTCATATGTAAACGATAAACAGTCATTAGTGTCAAAAACAAATCAAACTCATATTAATCAAAGTAATACTATGTTACTTTTTATTGTTACCATATATTAATGTCAATAATGTTTAATATAAATTGGATATACTTTTATATCCAACATAAATTAGTGTTTAATATATTATAACTTATCATAACATGTAATATTTTATTGTTTTCTATTAACACAATAAAATATTACATATTTTTAGTGTTGAAGAGCAACACACATATAACAAATGTAAAGTACTAAATTTCTAATCTCAAAGGGTTTAGGAGTAACATATAAATATATGGTAAGAGTGGATGTGTGTGTGTGAGGATATCCGGTTATACCTTAATATTTTTGGGGATGAAAAATATTCGAGGTTAAAATATGTTGGTAAAAGTAAAGATAAGGATTACACTCGTAGTAACCAATGTATAACTTAAATTGAATTTAAGTTTAAAGGGTCATGATTGTATGTGTATATATATATATATATATTCAGGCTATTGGGGGTGGGAGGGTAGTAAACATAAATTTAAACATTACTGTTAGCAATTATATAATATCTATGTAAACAACTAAACACAAGTGACATGTGGTTACAAGAATATTATCTATTAACATAACTTGTCATTAACACCGACATATTAATATAGTTTATTATTGGTACTTATATGGTCACAATATTTCTGTGGTTAATTGTTTAGTGCAGCTCATCTCATAGTCGAGCTGTCAGTTGGGACCAACCTTCGGTTTACACAAATATTTTGTAAATTTAATGGTATTTACAAGTATAAAGAAAGAAGAAAAGATGGGGTTGTGAGGATGAGAAAAGGTAAGGGAGTTAAACATATACTATCCATTAATATGACTTGTTGTTAATACTTGTATAATCACAAGATTGTCGTGGTTAGTTGTTTACACGGATATTACGTAATTTTAAGTATTATTGTTAACAATTACGTAATATCCGTGTAAACAACTAACCACAAATATTATATATTATCTACTAATATATCCCGTTGTTAATACTTATGTAATCATAAAATTGTCGTAGTTAGTTATTCACACGAATATTGTGTAATTTTAATAATATTCTCTAAGATAGAGAACAGAGGATAGGAGTGAGAAGATGGTGGGGAGGAAGTGGAGATACAGGTATATAAAAATGATTAGTAGAGGGATGTGAAAGAGGGATGAAGAGGAGGAGGATGGTGTAGATGTATATATGTATGATACATAGGAATAACAGAAATTGTATATCACTATAATATTTACAATACACACAACCTTACACTTTTGTGTTTATAATGTTAACCCATAGTCTAGCACAAATTATGGAGTGAAAAAGTAAACGGATGATAGTAATGAGGATAAAAGAAGTAAACAATAATTGTTTATATAATGTATAAAGTAAAACTAAACACATAAATATGGTTACGTTGCATTTTATTAATTATGGCCCATAAATGAAGAAAAAAGCATTGATACATATTGTATGAATATGTAATGTGTTACACATATATGTGTAGTTTTAAATTTGGTATTGTTTTAATTTCGACATCTAATAACTTTACATGTGTATTAATATAATGTATATATGTTACTGTTGGAATTCTGAAACCTTATTATATTGCCTTCTCATATAATTAACATCAACCATATACCATATCTAAAGAATGTTGTTGCGATGCAATATTTGTTAAAATTATTATGATAACACAATTTAACATTATTGTTGTTTATGTATACAATCTAATATTACAAGATATATCGCTGTATACAAATATTACTATCTTATAAGATCTATTGTAGTATACAAACAGTATATATGTTATTTCAAAAAGAAGCTATTACAACACAGTGTTGTAATTTGAAGTTGCAATTTACTATGATTTATAATTGTGGTGTATATTCAATTACATTATTATTGTTGTCATGGTACGCTGACATGTAAGTACTTCTTTTATATTAAAGTGTTAAAATGTTTTCAAACATATTTTAACCTCTATCATTACTATTATATACAAGTATATATTTTATTCCCGGATGTCGGGGACTTGGATGTCCTTAAAGTTGGAACATACTTACAGTTATATCGTTCCAGGTATTAAAGATCGTCGAAACATTACAGTAATGTTTTATTGATCCCAAAATGTTATACACTGTTAAAACAATAGTAACAAAATTGTATAACCTTGTTAATAATAATTATTACAAAATATGTTTGCTATAGAAATAAGTATACTCATTATGATTGGATGGAGTAGTGAAAATAATAGGAAGACAGAATTTGAGTGATAAAGTAAAATAGATGTAAGTAGTATGTATGTGTGTGTTTTATCAACTAAAGATTAAAGTTAATGATGAGTTGAAATAACCATACCACTCGGCACTACCTGTAGTTGTAGCATTAACCGTAATACGTGTATCATGGGTAATTGGAAACTTTATTGCTTTTGGTATAACAGTGACCGCCGTCCCACTTGAACCAGATGATACTGTAACCTGTTGACTGATAATTGTTAATATTTCATTCCCTGGTTTTGTAATAGTCGCGGATAAGATCACAGTACCAAATCCAGTAAATAAACCATATAAATTACTTATGTAAACTAATGACTTGGCATCGTATTTCAGACCACCATTGTTAACAATAATATACTTATTACTTCTAACTTCAATAATATTATCATCCAAATATGGTAAGGATGATGGTTGTGTCCAAAAAGATATTTCTTGAGGCATACTTATGTGTTGTTAATGTTTCGTTTGTTTGTAGTATTAAAAAATATATATTTTTTATATTACAAGTATAAAATGTTTCGTTTAGGCAACAAATCACCTAGCATCCAATACTACAATGTTAACAATCATGATGAAGACAATAAATATCAATCTAATGAAGTTGTATATTCAAGTATGCCAAAGCAAAGAAAAAGTCTTATGACTAAACAACAAATATACAATTTCGAAGTACAAGAGCAGCAATTGAGGGAAAAGACTTTAAGAGAACATGAGATGTATGAACATCAGTTAATGGAGAGGAAGAAGAAAGAAAAGGAAGAGCATGATCGCATCATGAAAGAAAGACAAAGTACGGTATATATATACCAAATGAGCAAAAACAACAAACTATTGACGATGTATTATACAATTTAAAGTTAAGTGATGATGGTGAGGAAAGAAGGTTGGATGATAAAAGAAGATATAACTTACAAGTAGGTCAGAGACAGCTGGATAAACAAAAACAACAAGATGATACAAAACAATATGTGTTAACGACTATTGATGAGATCAGGTCAAATCCAAAGCTGTTTATACGATCTATAGTCAGGGATTACTTTACCACTTTATTGTCAGATGTTGAATACTCACAAGGTTTTAGTCAAGAAGAAGTGGATAATCTAAAAAATATGTTCGATGACCTTGAAGTGTCGACTACTGTAAATAAAAAATAAAGATAAAATACATATATACAATATTTATTCACAATAACATTCTGAATGTTATTTCTCAAACATATGTGATACTATACAATATATATATATATATATTCCTAAAGTAATTTAACACTATTTATTCGTATTATACATTTTAGTCTAATTTAATACTATTATAACTATTTATGTTATAGTTAAATACTAAAATGTTAACACACTATAGTATTATTGTAACAGTGTATTACTCATAGATACATATTGTATTAAGTAACATAATAAATAATAAAATTAATATTATACTTAACAATATTATACTTAACAATATTATACTTAACAATATTATACTTAACAATATTATACTTAACAATATTATACTTAACAATATTATACTTAACAATATTATACTTAACAATATTATACTTAACAATATTACAAATATAAATGGTATAAATCTTAATGGTATGGATCTTATATTATTGTAAATAGTAGATGTTATATGTATTATTAACATATATTTTGTTATTAATATCACTCGGAGTGATATATGTTATTTTGAATTTTGATACTTCATGTGATTAATTGGGGGAGGGGGAGGGGAGAGGGAGGAGGTGAAGTACATTAAGATGGTAGACAGTGTGGTTATGATAGTGATGATGCGTTAATAGAGGTGAGACAAGAATGTACTGAAGATGGTATCAGTCATGTCACTATAACCACCTTCCTGGATGACGAGGATACGCTTGTGCCCCCATAAGTCTTTAATTGCAGTGGCAATTTTGACATAGTCATCAATGTTGATACATGTTTGGTATTGGGGAACAACTTCTGGATCTTTGCAATAAGTGTCCGAACCGAAAGCCAAAATTAGGACATTAGTGTCATCAGTGATGAAATTGGTTAGAGCAGTTTTAACCATGTCAATGTACAAGTCAACTGTGGTACCACCAGTAAAACATAACCTGTTGTCAAAGTCCTCACTGACGTAAAATGGATAGTCAAGATGTGGGTCAATATGAATTGACCTAACATTTTTAACACCCAATTTACGAGCAATGTCATCCGATCCATCACCAGCGTGAAAATCAAGATCTAACAGTGCGGGCTTAAAACCATATTTCAAACATTGCATGTAAGCAGCCATTGCATTGTTAAAGTAACAAAAACCAGACATATTACGGTAACCACTGTGGTGACCAGGATGACAAGGAATTACAGCAACAACATGATCATCATCATTATCATTATAATGAATGATGTGGTTGACACCAGAAATAGCATCAGCGACAGCTGTGGTAACAGACAAGTCTAGACCTTCAAAGATTGGTGTCAACATATCATTTGCATAACAACCGATGTTTTTGTAAGGATACAATGTGTTAATACTAATCTTATGCCTACTAATGTTACAAGGAACAAGAAGATGACTACCGTTAACTGTCATGTTGAAATCCTTATGGTACAAATCTTGTTTGAAACTGTCATAGGCTTTGGCTATGAACCAAATGTAATCACTATCGTGAATTCCCAATGTAATCAAGTCTTGCCATGAAATAGGTGTACTGTTGTCAATAATAGTATGACCTTGACTTCTTAACATTGTAACAATTTTTCTTTGTCTGTCAAATGGTGAATTGTTATTGATGACAGGAAACTTTACACCCTTGGGTGTGGTAGCAATAATTTTAACCATGCAATATGATCAACACACTTTTGTCCTTTAAAACATAAAAATATCAACTTTATATGTGAATGTTGTGTACAATGTACACATGAATTATTACTATGATATCAATAATAATAGTAAAACATGTTAAAAAGCGGTCATAAATTTGAATCCAATGTTATGACATTAAATTAATTGGACTTTGTCTTGTTGATCTTAATAAGATATATATAAAACATATCAGATATCCAAGATATGTTCGTATTGTCATTGAAAGTGGGGGAGGGGAGGGAGGGAGGGGGTGCATTTAGCCATAGATTTTGATCTTAATCTAAACGGATGTAACCATTGATGTTGAAAATGATATCATCAGTCAAAATTGTTGGTTATTATTGATAACATGTTTAAATATGTTTGTACATAATGTAAATATTACTCTTTATATTTTGTTTTTGTAAACTTACATTATACATAATTACCCGTAAATTTACAAGTAGTAATTATCTCCGGTGTGTGTGATAAGTATAGAACTATTCTATACTAAATTAATAAATGTGTATACTCGTAATAGAGAGTATAATCCTTATCTTTGTTTTTACCTATAAAAACAATTAGACATATTTTTGGTCGGAACCAAACGAGAGTTGTTTTGCGTAGCCATTTCTCCTTCAGGTATACACACCTCCGGTTTAATCTGTAAATATAAAAGTATGAAAATCTCCTTCAGTATCAATGGATATAGAACCATTCTATATTAAATTAATACTTGTACTCATAATAAAGAGTATATTTAATATATTTCGTTTTATGAGTCAAATCGGAGGTGTATACCTGAAGGAGAAATGGCTACGCCAAATGAATTTGCTTGGTTTCGACCAAAAATGTGTCGAAATGTTTTTACAGGTAAAAACAAAAATAAGATTTATACTTGTGATAACACATATACACTTTAATTTAGTATAGAACTATTCTATACTTATTTATACCAAAAATGTATACTATTACTTTTATTTTTACATGTCGGGCTGTAGGTGTAATACTGACAGCTATCCTACGGAAATAACTATGAGAGCAATGGCTGCGCCAAATAAAAATGTTTGGCTTCAACCAAGAATATGTCGAAATATGTTTACCTGTAAAAATAAGTATAGAATGAATCTATACTAAATTAAGACTATGATATATATATCATCAATATAACATCATGTTGTAATTTTAAATTTTATAAGTGTTAATGGTAATTATAAGTACCATTAATAATTATAATATAACATGTAGTTACAAACTAATCTTGTTGTTTTAAATATACTATCATCTTATCTCTTTTCTCTCTTCACACACATACAACTCTTACTTCATGGGTATAAGGATATGAATATAAAGACATGAATTTAATATCATCAAGGTAAAACACTATGGTTAACACGGACGAAGTATCTATAATTTGAAACAAAAGAATTTTATCATGATTATGCAATAATATTACATATTGGGTATGTAATGTTATGACTTTTTAGTCAAGATGTCTTTATATACCATGAGTGCGACACGGTGAGAGAAGGATTTCAAAGCTAGTTTAACTTGGGGTGGACAAGCAGACCATTTGTCAAATGGTATATTGTTTATTAAAATTGTATGTAAGTTATTATTATCAGCAAACATAGCTAAATAGTCAATGTACTTTTCAACCGGCCAGTGTTTAATGATATAGTCAAGTTGATAATCGTTGAGAAGATAATGGTTGGCATCATCAACTGTAAGATTGTTGTCAATTATGTCAAGATAAAACGTTTGCCCTAACCTTGACGCTGACATACGAGATGAGATAATTAACAATTCTCGATTACACAATCCCAACTTCTTAAACAAAACAGAGTTGTTGCCACGAGGTAAGGATTTAGGTTCAAATCTCATGAGATTATCAAGAGAAAACTTAGCCATTGTAATTTGTTGTGGTGACAGTTCATTGTTAACATCATTAACATAATCTAAATTTTTAGCATTTACTAATTCGGGGTCACAACCCATTTTAATAAAATAATTGCATACTTCAGGTAAGAAGAAATTTGTGTAGTTAAGAACATAAAGAAGAAACTCACCTACATTGGTCTGTTTAACTAAAAAGTCATTGATGTCGAAGAATATACTAACATCATCGATATATGTATGCTTCCTACCAGTTGTAAAGTCATAGTAACATAGTAAGGCCATTGCTAACCTTTGTGCTTTGGGGCTCAATTCAATGATCTGTTCATCATCACTTTCTTCCTCCTCCTCCCCCTCTTCATTGTTATTATCACTATCACTATCACTATCACTATTATCACCATCATCATTATCGGTACCGGATGATGAATTAATATCTTCTTTCCCCTCCTCTCTTCCTTGTTTCTCTTTTTCCAACTCCTGAACCAAATTTTGGTTTTCACTATACATTTTAATATATTTAATAACTTAAGAAAAACTATTTAAATAAAAAACATAAACTAAATAATATTATTACATTGTTTGTATACCAATTAGTTAACATTATTTATACTAGCATAAAATATTAATTACTAGTA
>Ga0302300_1000493_pt1 | contig 27300 bp, 19 predicted proteins | sample III_Palsa_E1_1_FD_198756 | JGI IMG/M metagenome (GOLD analysis project Ga0302300, IMG submission 198756) | Peat permafrost microbial communities from Stordalen Mire near Abisko, Sweden - III_Palsa_E1_1 | ecosystem: Environmental > Terrestrial > Soil > Palsa > Peat permafrost | place: Sweden... | reverse complement strand
TATACGGCAGCACCGTTAACTGGTCAGGGTCATATGGCTTAAAAACTACTTTCGCTCCCATGACTTTAAGTTACGAAAATCGTCTTAAAATAAAAAAAGGCCGCCTCACTTTTGAGACAGCCTCCTTCATTTTTTATCTTGGCTCTTGAATCTTTACTCTTGATTCTATCTTATATTTCTTTATTCAAAAACGGATACTTGTAATCCTTTGGTGGATCGAAGGTTTCTTTGATTGTTCTTGGTGATACCCAGCGTTGCAGGTTCAATGCTGATCCGGCTTTATCATTCGTACCAGATCCCCTGGCACCGCCAAATGGCTGCTGACCAACTACCGCACCCGTAGGTTTATCATTAATATAGAAGTTACCTGCTGCATTACGTAAAGCATAAGTAGCTTTAGCGATAGCGTACCTGTCCTGAGATATGATAGAGCCTGTAAGCGCGTAGATAGAAGTTTTATCTACAATGTCCAGCATCTCATCAAACTTCGTGTCCTCGTATACATAAATGGTTAATACAGGGCCGAAAAGCTCCTCGCACATGGTAACGTAGTATGGGTCGTTTACTTTAAGCACGGTTGGTTCAACAAACCAGCCCTGGCTTTTATCATATCCGCCACCGGCAACTAACTCAACACTTTCATCAGCTTTGGCTGCATCAATGTATTTAGCCAGTTTATCAAACGAAGCTTCTGTGATCACAGCATTAACAAAGTTACCAAAGTCTTCAACCGGGCCTATTTTTATGGAAGCAAGGTCACGCTGCATATTAGCTTTAACCGCAGGCCATAACGAAGCCGGGATATATGCCCTGCTCGCTGCTGAACATTTTTGTCCCTGGTATTCAAAAGCGCCACGAACTAATGCGGTACTTACCACATCGGCCTCAGCGCTTGGGTGGGCAAGTACAAAGTCTTTACCACCGGTTTCGCCAACTATGCGTGGGTAAGTACGGTATTTATGTATGTTGTTTCCAATAGTTTGCCAAATATTTTGGAACACTTTGGTTGATCCTGTAAAGTGGATACCCGCGAAATCATGGTGATTGAAGATCACATCGCCAGCTACCGGGCCATCAACATAAATAAGGTTGATCACACCATCAGGCAAACCGGCTTCTCTAAATACCTGCATAATTACGTGAGCAGCATATATCTGCGGATAAGCAGGTTTCCAAACCACTACGTTACCCATCATGGCGGCACTTGCAGGCAAGTTACCGGCAATAGCGGTAAAGTTGAATGGGGTTAATGCGAATACAAAACCTTCTAATGGGCGTTGCTCCACCCTGTTCCAAACACCTTTTGAATTTGCAGGCGGCTGCTGCGCATAAATCTCAACCATATAGCTCACGTTGAAACGCAGGAAGTCGATAAACTCACAAGCAGAATCAATCTCGGCCTGGTAAGCATTTTTGCTTTGGCCAAGCATAGTGGCTGCGTTTATTTTAGCACGATACGGACCGGCAATTAAATCAGCTGCCTTTAAAAAGATGGATGCCCTTTGCTCCCATGCCAATGCTTCCCATTCGGGTTTTGCGGCAAGGGCGGCATCAATAGCTGCATTAACCGTTGAGGCATCGCCTTCGTGGAAAGTAGCTAATAAATGTTTATGATCATGTGGCGGGCGAATCTCCAGCTTTTTACCGGTGTGAACCAGCTTTTTACCAATGTACATCGGTATTTCAATAACCTGGGCGCGCGCTTCTTCTAAAGCGGCTTTAAGTGCCTCGCGCCCAACACTGCGCGGACCGTAATTCAATACCGGCTCGTTCTGCGGTTGCGGAACGCTGAAAAATCCTTTAAGCATAATATATGAAGTCAGTTAAAACACACAAATATAAGCATATTAGGTGTATATAAAGCCACAAAATGCGCAATTAACGCTACTATGACTATTGCTGAATTGTTACATAAACTTAGCTAGCTTTAATATTGATAAGGTCGCAAGCATTGGTATCTAACACATCGGCAATTACCAGGAGTTTTTCAACGGTAACCTTGGTGCGACCGAGTTCGATTTTACTGTAGGCATTCTGCGATATATTCAACTTAGCGGCTAAATAATCCTGAGTATAATTTCTGCCGATCCTGGTGTTTCTGATATTATTGGCAACGTCTATTAATTTGTTCATGTTATAATAATGTAATGATAACTTCCTTAACTACTGAACATTCCTTTTTGTTTAAAAGCAATAAATATTTCTTAGTTGTAAATTTATTTTAGGTAGATGATTAACGCGGATACCCCTATAAGACTCGCGAAGTTTAAAAACCTCGCAAGTCTATTCATCGATCCGTTCCTCAGCATAATTAAAAACAAAAAAGCCCCGCTTTTCAGCAGGGCTCCAGGTATATTTATTTCTCAATTAACGCTTAAACGTCAATTTTAGCATATTTGGCATTACGTTCAATAAAATCGCGGCGCGGGGCAACTTCATCACCCATCAACATACTGAAGGTGTGGTCGCATTCGGCAGCGTTTTCAATGGTGGCGCGTTTCAGGGTACGGGTTTCCGGGTTCATAGTGGTTTCCCATAATTGCTCGGCGTTCATCTCACCCAAACCTTTATAACGCTGTATGTGTACGCTATCTTCTTTACCCGCGCCTTTTAAGCGTTGCACCGCAGCATCGCGCTGTACATCATTCCAGCAATATTCAAATTCTTTACCTTTTTTAACTTGGTACAGTGGCGGCGACGCGATGTACACATAACCATACTCCACCAGCTCTTTCATATAACGGAAGAAGAAAGTTAAGATCAATGTGGTAATGTGCGAACCGTCGACGTCAGCATCCGTCATAATCACAATTTTGTGGTAGCGCAGTTTACTGAAGTTAAGGCCCTTATCATCCTCTGGCGTGCCGATGCTTACACCAAGCCCGGTGAACATATTTTTTATTTCCTCGTTTTCGTAGATCTTGTGCTCCATGGCTTTTTCCACGTTCAGTATCTTACCACGCAATGGTAAAATTGCCTGATATTCGCGGTTACGGCCTTGTTTGGCGGTACCACCCGCCGAGTCACCTTCGACAAGGTATAGCTCGCATAAAGCAGGATCGCTGTTGGCACAATCGGCCAGTTTACCGGGTAAACCTGAACCGCTCATTACGCTTTTGCGCTGCACCATTTCGCGTGCCTTGCGGGCAGCGGCACGGGCAGTAGCAGCCAATATAACCTTGTTTACGATCATTTTGGCTTCTTTCGGATGTTCTTCCAGATAGTTACCTAAGATCTCGCCTACGGCCATATCTACCGCTCCCATTACCTCGTTATTACCTAACTTGGTTTTGGTTTGACCCTCAAATTGTGGTTCCTGCACTTTTACAGAAATTACAGCAGTTAATCCCTCGCGGAAGTCATCACCGGTAATTTCGATCTTCATGTTTTTCAACAATCCGGATTTATCAGCGTAAGCTTTCAATGTACGTGTCAATCCTCTACGGAAACCAGCTACGTGTGTACCACCTTCAATAGTATTGATGTTGTTTACGTACGAGTGTACATTCTCGCTATAAGTATCGTTGTATTGCAGTGCCAGTTCAACCGGTATGCCTTGTTTAATACCATCTACATAAATAGGTTCTGGAATGATAGAAGGGCGTGTACCGTCAAGGTATTTAACAAACTCGCTTAATCCACCGATAGAGAAAAACTCTTCGGTATTAAAAGTGCCGTCTTCGTTAGGTTCGCGCTCATCGGTTAAAGTAAGGCGGATACCTTTATTTAAGTAGGCAAGCTCGCGCAAGCGGCCTGCTAACGTATCGTATTTATATTCGGTAGTTAAGGTAAATATTTCCGGATCGGGATGGAAAATAACGGTAGTACCTCTTTTGTCGGTATCGCCAATTGTTTTCACATCGTACATCGGTTTACCTTTTTCGTACTCCTGTGTCCAAATTTTACCTTCGCGGTAAACCAGCGCGGTTAAATGGGTTGATAAAGCGTTAACACAACTTACACCCACACCGTGCAAACCGCCCGATACTTTGTAAGTGTCTTTATCAAACTTACCACCGGCGTGCAATACCGTCATTACAATTTGCAGTGCCGAAACTTGTTCTTTTGTGGTGATACCGGTTGGAATACCACGGCCATTATCGGAAACTTTAATGGAATTATCTTTTTGGATAAACACGTCTATTGTGTCGCAATGACCGGCAAGCGCCTCATCTATCGAGTTATCTACAACCTCATAAACTAAGTGGTGGAGGCCTTTAACGCCTGTATCGCCAATATACATAGACGGGCGTTTACGCACCGCCTCTAAACCCTCTAAAACCTGTATATTATCTGCTGAGTAATTTGATTTATCTTGATTTTCTTCGCTCATAATTGATTAAAACAATAATCATTCTCCTAGGTGGACTTCTTTAAACAAAAATACTCATTTTGGTTCGATTTTCCGCTATTGTTGATAAATATGACCCGTTATAAACACCATTTTAAAATCGTTAGGAAACTTGCCCCTAAAGTTTATCTTTGTAAACTTTTTAATGAAAAAACAAACAGGAAAAGCATGAATTAACTGCCTGCTGATCCATTACTTAACGATAAAATATACAATGAAAAATTCTTCTGTTTTTACAAAGGTTGCTTTAGGTTTATTAGTTACCGGAAGTGTTGCCGCATGTAAACAAGCTCCAACCAGTACAACCGCGGCACCTGCTGCTTCAACAACATCAGCAAGTGGCGATAAACCAACCACTGTTTATGTTAACTCTGACACGTTATACAGCAAATATAACTATGCGAAAGATGTAAATAACGCTTTACAGGCAAAATTAAAAGGCGCACAAGGCGACATGCAATCAAAAACAGACGCTTTTCAGCGTGAGGTTGTTGATTACCAGAAAAGCCAGGCTACTATGCCAGCAGATCAGCGTCAGGTAACTGAGCAACGCCTGCAACGCGAGCAACAACAATTACAAGGCTACCAACAAAATGAGTCGGCTCAGTTACAGGATGATAAAGCGACTCAATACCAAAAAGTATATGACAAGGTTGATGATTTTGTAAAGAACTTTGCTAAACAAAACGGTTACAAATTGGTACTTACCTACTCGAAAAATGTACAAACCGTTATTTACGGCGATCCAAGCCTGGATGTTACTGCTGATGTAGTAAAGGGCTTGAATGATACTTATGCTAAAGAAGGCTCGAAATAGTTTTTGAATTAAAGGCTTAACAAAAAAGCTGAAAGTTGGATGCGAATTGCATTGGCTTTCGGCTTTTTGGTTTTTGGGAAATTACTAATTGTAAAGTATTCTATCTAAAAGAATTGTCATTCTGAGCATAGCGAAGAATCTGTACTGTGTAAACTACTTTACAGATTCTTCGCTGCGCTCAGAATGACAAAAAACTTATAAACTCAGGTGTACCCGCACTTCGCACCCGTATCCTCGCACCTCACTATAGCCTTCCATCCACACTATCCTTAGCCAAAATACCCTTCACATCATAAATTACTTTGTTGGGTTTTGTGATAGCTTGTAAATCAAGTGTTTTAAATTCATCGTGACAAACGGCTACTATTACCGCGTCATATTTATCAGATGCGTTTAATGCCTTAACCGAATCCCAGCCGTATTCGTGTTTTACATCGGCAGGCTCGGCATGCGGATCGAATATGGTGAGGTTGGCATCGTAGCCTTTTAGTGTATTTAAAATATCAACCACCTTACTATTTCGCACATCGGGGCAGTTTTCTTTAAAGGTGATACCCAACACTAGTATATTGGCATCTTTTACGATGATGTCCTTGCGCACCATCAGCCTTACAACTTCATGGGCTACGTATTCGCCCATGCCGTCGTTCAGTCTGCGGCCCGCTAATATTATTTCGGGATGATAACCTACTTGTTGTGCTTTGCGGGCGAGATAGTACGGGTCAACACCGATACAATGGCCACCAACCAGTCCCGGTTTAAATTTCAGGAAGTTCCATTTGGTGCCTGCTGCCTGTAGTACTTCATCGGTATCAATATTTAGGCGATGGAAGATTTTGGCCAACTCGTTCACAAAGGCAATGTTAATATCACGTTGCGCATTTTCGATAACTTTCGCGGCTTCGGCAACTTTAATGGATGTTGCTTTATGTGTACCTGCGGGAATGATGGATCGATAAAGCTGATCTACCCGTTCAGCCGTTTCAGGTGTTGAGCCAGAAGTAACCTTCATCACCTTAACCAGCGTATGCTCCTTATCCCCGGGATTGATACGCTCGGGTGAGTATCCCGCAAAAAAATCAACGTTAAATTTTAGGCCTGATACCTTTTCCAGCATTGGCACACATTCCTCCTCGGTAGCGCCCGGGTATACTGTTGATTCATAAATAACAATATCTCCCTTTTTTAAAACTTTGCCCACAGTTTCACTAGCTTTGTACAGATGGGTAAGGTCGGGGCGGTTTATTTTATCAACCGGTGTAGGAACGGTTACAATGTAAATATTAGCTTCGCTGGTATCTTCTATCTTATCGGTACAAATTAATCCAATACTACTGCTCTTTGCGCTATCTGTGGCAGCTTTTAAACCATCTTCGTCAACGGTAAGGGTATGATCGCGGCCGCTATTCAATTCCGATACCCTGCGTTTGCCGGTATCAAAACCTACCACACGATATTTTTTGGCGAATTCAACACCTAAAGGCAGGCCCACATAACCCAAACCAATTATAGCTATCTTAATATTTTGCAGATCAGTTTGTGTAGTTGTTGAAGGCATATTATAGGTTGATTTTTTGTAAATATCGGTTTTATTATTCTTGTTCTTTATCGTCGGGCGTGCTGAAGAAATCATCCTTCAAGTCGTCAATTTCGCGGCGGTCTCTTTTGGTTGGGCGGCCTGTACCCCTGTCGCGGGTTAAAACCGGCGCGTTGAACATGGATTTATAGGCCGTGGTTTGCTCAAGCGGGGTAACATCTTCATAAAAGAAAATAGCGGTTTTAGCATCCACCCTGCTCTCTAATAAACCGGTCACCTTTATCACTTTGCGTTCCAATCCTTTTGAAACCTGGTAAATCTCGCCCACTTTTACCTCATGCGATGGCTTGATATTGTTTCCATCCAATTTCACCCGGCCCGCCTTGCAGGCATCAGATGCCAGCGTGCGTGTTTTAAACGCCCGTATTGACCACAGGTACTTGTCTATTCTTAATTTTTCTTTTTCAGGCATAATAACCCTTTTATTATTTTTACAAGTCGCAGACGACTCACCCGGTCTTGCTTCGCTCGACCACCCTCTCTGCCGCAAGCGGCAAAGAGGGGATTAAACTTATATTTTACCTCTTTGTTGCAAAGCAATAGAGAGGTCGACCAGCGTAGCGTAGTCGGGTGAGTTAACTCTTATATAATTCCATATAAAGCACCACCTTTTTCACCCATTTTATCAACCAGTTTTTCCACTGCCGGGTCTTTTTCAAGTACCGGGGCATGGTGTGTTTTTATCCGGGCGTTAATAATCAGCGGACCTTTACAGCCCCAATGTTTATGTTCGGTAAAGCTATGCACGCCGTAAATATCGTGCGATGGATTGCTGCGTGTAAACGTTACCCAAACAAAATTATCTAAATTTTGCGCCGTAAATGCCGCATCATCACATAGTATTATTAGTGGCAAACCACTTAATTCAGCATCAATAAAATGCTCGTCCAAAATACTTAGCATATCGCCAATATCTTTATCGTTGATATATTTTGGTACTTCTACCGCCAACACACCTGGCATTACCATTTTATAATTACTAAACGGACGGGGAATGGTAAAGTTTGCGGGTAACTCCGTCCACAGTTCTCTTTTTATATCACCCGCCACCGTGATGGCAACTTTACTGCCGGTATTTAAGCCATCGCCGCTGTAATCAAGCGTATCAATAGTGGTTTTGGTGTAGAAGTGCAAATCTCTTTTAAGATCAATACGCTGCAATATATGTTTTAAAAACCCGCCAATATCATTCACGTTTAAAGCCGGATCATCTTCCTTTGCGGCGATGAACAGGTACTTGGCCAAACTCAACTGACCAGTGCCCAAAATATGATTAGCGATGGTGAGTATCTCCTGTGGTTGGCGTTCTTTGATATAGGGCGTATAGCGTTCGCTGCCGATGGCAAATAACAGAGGGTGAACACCAGCCGCATCAACCGCGTTTACGGCATGCAAACCCGGTATTTCTTTTGGCATGGCTGATCCAGTTATTTCATGGATCAACGCGCCGAAACTGGTATCTTCCTGCGGTGGCCTACCCACAACGGTGAATGACCATATCGCATCCTTTTTATGGTACACGTTATGCACCTTCATTAAAGGGAAAGGATGCTTTAAGCTATAATAACCCAGGTGATCACCAAAAGGGCCTTCGGGTTTATTCTCATGTGGCATTACCGTTCCGGTGATCACAAAATCAGCATCTGCTGAAATGCAAAAACCTTCCGCATCGTAAAAATATCTAAATCGGCGATTGCCTAAAGCACCAGCGAAAGTCATTTCTGATAGACCTTCGGGCAATGGCATTACTGCCGCTACCGGGTGCGATGGCGGGCCACCTATAAATATGCTCACCTTTAATGGTTGACCTTTCGCGTTTGCTTTTGTTTGATGTACGCCTATACCCCTGTGTAATTGGTAATGCAATCCTATTTCTTTATCTAACACATAATCGTTTCCCGCTAACTGAATACGGTACATACCCAGGTTGGCATTCATGATGCCCGGTTTGTCGGCATCCTCGGTGTAAACCTGCGGCATGGTGACAAACGGGCCGCCATCATTAGGCCAGTTAACTATTTGGGGAATTTCGCTGATATGGGTACGGCCAAAATTTATCGGTGCACTTTTACCAACTTTCATGGGCAAAGCCGATAAAGCGGTAAGGCCTACATTAGCGTATTTAAATGGATTTTTTATGGCTTTGATAGGATCGGATTTCAGATCGACCAAAGTTTTGATCTTATCCAGTGTATCCCTGAAAATAAATCTGGACCTATCGAGCGTACCGAACAGATTGGATACCGCCGGGAACTTGCTGCCTTTTACATTTTCGAACAATATAGCCGGGCCCTGGTTTTCAAAAACGCGCAGGTGTATGGCGGCCATTTGCAGGTAAGGATCAACTTCTTCCTTAATGCGTATCAGGCGACCATTTTTTTCGAGATCAGCAACACAGGCTTGTAAACTTGGATAACCCATAAGCAAATAGACACAAATTTCACGAATGAATTAATATGAATCAGTGAATTATTGACGTTGTGAGCATCAATCAATTCACTAACCGGTCAATCAAGATTTATCTTACCGGTAAATTCTTCAGGTATTTTCCGTAACCGCTTTTAATGTATTTTTCGGCCAGGGCCATTAACTCCTCACGATTGATAAAACCCATTCGGTAAGCGATTTCTTCGATACAACCAATTTTGGTATCCTGGCGTTTTTCAATCACACGAACAAACTCTGAGGCATCACTTAATGAATCGAATGTACCGGTATCTAACCAGGCCATTCCCCTATCCATTACGCCTACTTGCAGATTGCCCCTTTTCAAGTATTCCTTATTAACATCGGTTATCTCGTATTCGCCACGAGGTGATGGTGCTATATTTTTGGCGATCTCTACAACGGAATTATCATAGAAATACAATCCAGGTACGGCATAATTTGATTTTGGTGCCGAAGGCTTTTCTTCAATGGATATGGCTTTAAAATCAGCATCAAACTCTACTACTCCGTAACGTTCCGGGTCAGAAACCGGGTACGCGAAAATAGCCGCGCCATCAAGATCATTAAAGCTCTGGATCAGCTTGCTGAAACCTGAACCGTAAAATATATTATCGCCCAAAACAAGGGCAGCTTTATCATCACCAATAAACTTCTCGCCGATAACAAATGCCTGCGCCAATCCGTTTGGCACTTCCTGTACAGCAAATTCAAAATGGCAACCCAATTCGGAGCCATCACCTAATAAACGAATAAAACCATCCTGATCTTCGGGGGTGGTAATGATCAATACTTCCTTTATCCCGGCCAGCATCAATACCGAAAGCGGATAATAAATCATCGGCTTATCGTATATCGGCATTAATTGTTTGCTGATAGCCTTGGTTATGGGATATAAGCGGGTTCCTGATCCGCCTGCAAGTATTATTCCTTTCATAGTTGAATGTGCTATTAATTTTGGAGCCTTTGTATGCATACCGCCAGGCTATCCCGCCAATATGGTATCTCTATATTAAATGTGTGTTTAATCTTTGTTTTGTCCATCACCGAATAAGCGGGGCGGGTAGCCTTTGTAGGATACTCTGATGTACGAATAGGCAGTACCTTTACTTCCGTTGCCGAAAGATCAAATATCCCCTTAGCAAAATCGTACCATGAGGTTACGCCTTCGTTACTGTAATGATAAATACCGTATTCGGCTTTTCCTGATGAGATAATATCAAGAACACAGGCAGCAAGGTCGATACCATAAGTTGGTGTACCTACCTGGTCGGCTATAATTTTAAGCAGGTCGCGCTCCGCGCCAAGCTTAAGCATGGTTTTAACAAAATTATTTCCGAACTCTGAGTATAACCAGCTGGTACGGATAATAAAATGCTCAGGCAATATCCTAACAATATCCTGCTCACCTTCTAGTTTGGTTAAACCATAAACACTAATTGGTTCAGCCGCATCTTCCTCAACAAGCGGATCGGGCGTATTACCCTTAAAAACGAAATCTGTTGATATATGTACCAATGCTGCATTATGTGCTTTACATGCGATTGCCAGATTCTCAGCGCCGGTTTTGTTTATTTTACGGGCTAAGTCAAGCTCATCTTCAGCTTTATCTACAGCTGTGTAAGCAGCGCAATTTATAGCGTAAGCTGGCTTATAATGGCTAAAGGTCTTATCAATGGCTGCAGTATCAAGTATGTTTGCCTCGTCCTCGGGTAAAAAATGAATATTATTTATTCCTTTTTCCTCAGCTACTTTTTTTAAGCATTGGCCTAATTGACCGGCTGCACCAAATACTATAATGTTTTTAATTGAGCTCATGCTTATTTTTTAAAATCCAAAATCACTTGCGTCTTTTAAAAACGGTAGTTCTTTATCTTTTTCTGATACTACAAGCTCGCTTTCGCCAAGCTCCCACTTTATATTTATTGATGGATCGGCATAATGCAAACCACCTTCTGACTCTTTATTGTAATAGTTATCGCATTTGTATTGAAATACGGCGGTTGGGCTTAACACCAAAAAACCATGACCAAATCCTTTAGGAATAAAAAGCTGTTGATGATTTTGTTCGGATAGGATTACTGAAACATACTGACCATAGGTTGACGAGTTTTTACGCAAATCAACAGCTATATCCTGTACCTTGCCCTGAGTTACCCTTACCAATTTTGATTGCGCATGCTCGCCTTTTTGCAGGTGCAGGCCGCGCAGTACGCCTTTTGTTGAGAATGACTGGTTATCCTGTACGAAATTCACATCGTATCCCGCTGCTTCGTTAAAAGTACGCTCGTTATATGATTCAAAAAAATGCCCGCGCTCATCATTAAAAACACGTGGGGTAAGTATAAAGCATCCCGCTAACGGGGTAGGTGTTATGGTCATTATTATATTATGATTACGCTATAATTAGCGGTTTTCGTATTGTTTATCGTAGTATTTGGCGTATGTACCGCTGGTAACATTATCAAGCCATTTCTTATTCGACAGGAACCAGTCGATCGTTGCAGAAAGTCCCTGCTCAAAAGTTACTGACGGGCTCCAGCCAAGTTCTTTGTTTATCTTATTGGCATCAATAGCATAACGCAAATCGTGGCCCGGGCGATCTTTTACAAAGGTGATCAGTTTTTCACTTGTGCCTTCAGGCCTGCCTAACTTTTCGTCCATCTGCTTGCATAACAAATGTACCAGATCAATGTTTTGCCACTCGTTAAAGCCACCAATATTGTAGGTATCGCCTTTTTTTCCTTTGTGGAAGATCAGGTCGATAGCGATGGCATGGTCAATCACATAAAGCCAGTCACGGGTGTACTTGCCATCACCATAAACAGGCAACGGTTTGTTGTTAATGATGTTGTTGATGGATAACGGAATCAGTTTCTCAGGAAAATGATTCGGGCCATAGTTATTTGAACAGTTTGATACTACTACCTGTAAGCCGTAAGTATCATAGTAAGCACGTACAAAATGATCTGATGCTGCTTTGCTCGCACTGTAAGGAGAATGCGGATCGTATTTGGTTTCCTCGGTAAATAAACCAGTTTCGCCTAATGCACCGTAAACTTCATCGGTTGAGATATGGTAGAAGAGATGATTTTCATAATCGCCTTTCCATTTATTTTTGGCAATATCAAGCAAGGTAACCGTACCGATAACATTGGTGTATACAAAATCCATCGGGCTTAGTATCGACCTATCAACATGTGATTCTGCTGCCAGATGCACTACATCGGTTATGCCATATTTGTCGAATATTTCGGTAATACGGGCGCTGTCTTTTATATCAGCTTTTTCAAAAACGTAGTTTTTGGCGTGCTCAATATCTTCCAGGTTTTCCAGGTTGCCCGCATAGGTAAGCGCATCAACATTTACGATCAAATAATCAGGATGTTGGGTAACAAACCTCCGAATAACATGCGAACCAATAAAGCCGGCACCGCCGGTTATCATAATCTTTTTCATAGTGATATTATAGGTCAAAGGTAATAATTTTAGTGATTTGAACAGAAGGCGTAATTATGCGGTTAACATACTACCGTTCTGCTACTAACAAACCTTTGCTCAAAAAATCATGATAGGCCAAAGCTATTCCCTGCTCAAGTGTGGTATGGTATTTCCAGCCTGCATTGGTAAGTTTGGTTACATCCATCAGTTTGCGTGGTGTACCATCGGGTTTTGTAGTATCAAATTTTATTTCGCCGGTATAACCTGTTATTTGTTTAATAAGTAGCGCCAGGTCTTTTATTGATAGATCTTCGCCGGTGCCAATGTTAACCAAACCGGGTTCGTTATAGTTTTGCATCAGGTAATAGCATGCCTCTGCCAAATCATCGGCAAACAAAAACTCGCGTTTGGGCGATCCTGTTCCCCAGATAACCACTTCGGCTGCATTTTGCTCTTTTGCTTCATGAAAACGGCGAATTAATGCCGGCAGTACATGCGAGTTTTGTGGATGATAATTATCGTTTAAACCATACAAATTTGTTGGCATTACCGATATATAATTACAACCATATTGATCGCGGTAAGCATCGCACATTTTAATGCCCGCGATTTTGGCTATAGCGTAAGGCTCGTTGGTTGGTTCCAAAGTGCCTGTTAGCAAATATTCTTCTTTCAGTGGCTGAGGCGCCATTTTTGGGTAGATACAGCTCGACCCTAAAAACATCAGCTTTTTAACCTCATTTACATATGAACTATGGATAACATTGTTTTGTATCTGCAGGTTATCATACAAAAAATCAGCACGGTAGGTATTGTTGGCAATTATACCACCCACTTTTGCTGCTGCCAGAAACACATAATCAGGTTTTTCCTGCGCGAAGAAATCGCTTACCTGCTGCTGGTTGCGCAAATCAAGCTCGGATGAGCCGCGGGTAACAAAATTGGTAAATCCTTCTTTAACCAGTTTACGGTATATAGCCGAACCGACCATCCCTTTATGGCCTGCTATATATATTTTCGCTTGTTTATCCATTATGCTGCAAATCTCCTTATTTTATTTCTGTATGCCAACATCATTCAAAAATGTTTGCATTACGTTATCAATATTCAAATACTTCAATGCATAATTACGGGCATTTTGCCGCATTTCATCCATATTTTTAGCTAGTATATTTTGTATAGCGGCGGCCAACTCCTGCGTATCATCGGGCGTGGTAACCATCCCTACATTGTTTTCATTGATTACCTGCTCCAGGCTTGTGCCATGTGGGGCGGTAACAATACTTACGCCTCCAACGGCTAATATGGTTGTCAGTTTTGATGGCATTACCAGATCGCTCGCATTACCCTTTTGAATGATAAGGTGCAGATCGGCCATGTTTAAAAAAGCATTAAAATGTTCTTTATCCTGCAAAGGGAAGAAGAACACATTGTTTAATCCGCAGGCCTCGGCAAGTTCGGTCAGATTAGCTTTATAAGGGCCTGAACCTGCGATAACAAATTTAATATGCGGTTGATCTTTTAATATCTCAGCCGCATAAATTATACTTTCTAAACCTTGTTTCTCGCCAATACTGCCTGAATACAAGCATACCTGATCATCTGGTTTAAAACCCCATTGTTTTTTAGCTGCATCTCTGTCATCCAAAGGATAAAAAAATGAAGTATCGGCCCAGTTAGGGAAAAAAAGCACCTTTCTGTCTGCTTTTTCTTCAACCTTTTTCATCATTCCTTCGGATATGGTGCTCACATAATCCGAGCTGCGAAGGATTTTCCTTTCAATTTTATACATTAAATTGAAGAGCCGCGAGCCACCTAAAATATTTAACTGTTGTGCCGCTTCTATCTGTAAATCCTGAATGTGATAATCAATTTTGCCACCTCTGAAAAATCTGTAGAAAAAAGCCAGATGAGCCAGGTGAAAGGGCGGCGCGATAGTGATCAGCAGATCATGCTTTTTTTTAAATAGCATTTGTTGCAATACCACCATTAGTTTTACCGGCCACAATAATACATCCTGTACCATGCGCTTTGCCCCGGTAGGGAAAGCGGGAATATAAATGGGACACCGGTAAATTGTCATAACCGTACCCTGTTCAGGATATTCAATAAGCTCCCTTTTATACCATTTATTGGTATAGGGCGCCTGTACTTTCCAAAAAGGGTAATATGGAAAAGTGGTTATAACCGTAGCATTATAACCATTTTTGCAAAGCCAGTCCATCATTTCGCCATTGTATTTACCTATGCCGGTTGGCTCTGGCGAAAAGTTATGACTTAAAAGTAATATACTTTTTTTGGCTGATGGTTTACTCAAACTGATTTTTGATATAGTAACCGGATTCTTTTAAAAGTTTTTCTTTTCTGAATAATTCAAGGTCGGCTGCAACCATCTCCGCTACTAATGCAGCAAGATCGTACTTTGGTTTCCAACCGAGTTTTTCATTGCATTTGGTAGGATCGCCGATAAGCAAATCAACCTCTGTAGGCCTGAAATACGCCGCATCAACCGCAACAACCTCTTTACCAACTTCAAGCTGATACTCCGGCATTGAACATGATACAACATAGCCTTTTTCATCAGCACCTGTACCTTTAAACTCAATAGTTATGCCCACTTCAGCAAAAGCCATTCTTACAAATTCTCTTACTTTGGTAGTAACCCCTGTAGCAATTACAAAATCTTCGGCAACATCCTGTTGTAATATCAGGTACATAGCCTCAACATAATCTTTAGCATGGCCCCAATCGCGTTCAGCATCCAGGTTTCCCAAAAACAATCTATCCTGTAAGCCGGTAGCTATTTTTGCTGTAGCACGCGTTATTTTTCGGGTAACAAATGTTTCGCCCCTAAGCGGACTTTCGTGATTAAATAATATACCATTGCATGCAAACATGCCGTAGGCTTCGCGGTAGTTTACTGTTATCCAGTAAGCGTATAATTTTGCCACCGCATAAGGTGAACGCGGGTAAAACGGCGTAGTTTCTGATTGAGGAACAGCCTGTACTAATCCATATAATTCAGACGTTGAAGCCTGGTATATCTTTGTCTTTTTGTTTAATCCAAGTATACGTACCGCTTCTAATATGCGCAGGGTACCTATACCATCGGCATTAGCGGTATATTCAGGTGTATCGAAACTTACTTTTACGTGCGACATCGCACCTAAATTGTATATCTCATCAGGCTGTACCTGTTGGATGATACGAATAAGGTTAGTTGAATCGGAAAGATCACCGTAATGCAGTATGAATTTTAAATTGCTCTCGTGCGGATCCTGGTATAAATGGTCAATCCTATCAGTATTAAATAATGAACTTCTGCGTTTTATGCCATGAACTTCATATCCTTTGGATAACAATAGTTCGGCAAGATAGGCACCGTCCTGGCCAGTTATACCTGTAATTAGAGCAACTTTTTTCATATATTATTAGAATAGATCAGCACCTATAAAGGAATTGACCTGTTTTTTGTTTTAGATAATTGTAATTATTAATTTCTCAAAAGCGAAATTACGAATGAATTGTTCCCGCTGCAACAGTCTCGTTAGTGGTATCATCAATTAATATTAATGAGCCAGTAATCCTGTTTTTGCGATATTCATCATAAACCAATGGCCTTGTAGTGCGCATTTTAACCATCGCCATATCATTCATCTTAATACTAATATCCTCATCGAGTTTTTCCATAGTATTAATATTTATTTTGTAGGTCACTTCCTTAATAATTGCCATTACCTCGTTGGTGGTACTTTTTAAATAATATTTAGCGCCAGGTCTTGGTGGTTTAGCGGCCATCCAGCATAATAATACGTTCAGGTCCTGCCCTACTTCAGGTTCGTTATTTGTTTTAACGATCATATCGCCACGGCTCACATCAATATCATCCTCTAGATTAATGGATACCGACATTGGCGAGAAAGCTTCTTCAATATCGCCGTCAAAAGTAGTGATAGATTTTATTTTTGATGTTAATCCCGAAGGCAAAACCGTAACCTCATCACCTGTGCGGAAAATGCCACCTGCCACACGGCCTGCATAGGCGCGGTAATCATGATATTCGTCCTGATGCGGGCGTATTACCGTTTGTACCGGGAAACGTGCATCTATATGGTTTTGATCACTGCTGATGTGGATAGTTTCCAGGGTATCTAACAAACTTGCCCCCTTGTACCAGTCCATGTTTTCGGAACGGTTAACCACATTATCGCCATTTAAAGCGCTGATGGGGATGTAGCGTATATCAGTAATATCCAACTTGCTGGCAAATGCTTCATATTCCTCCACAACTTTGTTGTAAGCTTCTTCGGAGAAATCAACCAGATCCATCTTATTGATACAAACAATAACATGCGGAATTTTAAGCAAGGACGCGATAAATGAATGGCGACAAGTTTGCTCAATTACACCGTGGCGGGCATCAACCAAAACCAAAGCTAAATTGGCGGTTGAAGCACCGGTAACCATGTTACGGGTATACTGGATGTGGCCCGGGGTATCGGCAATAATAAACTTGCGTTTTGGAGTAGCGAAGTAACGGTAAGCCACATCAATAGTAATGCCCTGCTCACGTTCTGAACGCAAACCATCGGTAAGTAATGATAAATCAACATGGGTAAGCCCTTTGCGCTCACTTGATTTTTTTACGGCTTCTATCTGATCTTCAAATATTGATTTTGAGTCATATAACAAACGACCGATTAACGTACTTTTTCCATCATCAACACTACCGGCAGTTGTAAAACGCAATAATTCCATTTTTTTGTTGTGCTTGCAGATAAACATCACGATGGATATTTATCAAATATTAACTAAAGGCCGAAGCCAAATTCTGTATAATGATCAGGTATATTTAATTAAAAATAGCCTTGTTTTTTCCTGTCTTCCATTGAGGTATCTGAGCGTTTATCATCGCTGCGGTTACCACGCTCGGTGCTTCGGGTTGCTGATATTTCTTCAACAATTTTCTCCAGTGTATCCGCGTCCGATTCGATACCGCCAGTTATGGTAATATCGCCCAGGGTACGGAAACGCATCCTTTTCTTTTCTATTTTTTCGCCCTCGCGCAGCACCAAAAATTCAGAGTTTGGCAACCAGGTACCATCACGGTAAACGGCTTCGCGCTCATGTGCAAAGTATAGGGATGGGATAGGGATGTTTTCGTGAAGGATGTAATTCCAAACGTCCATCTCGGTCCAGTTACTTATCGGAAACACCCTGAAGTGTTCGCCCATACGTTTGTGGCCGTTAAACATATTCCAAAGCTCGGGGCGTTGGTTTTTAGGGTCCCACTGGCCAAAATCATCACGGTGCGAAAAGAAACGTTCTTTTGCACGGGCTTTTTCTTCATCACGGCGGGCACCACCAATGGCGGCGTCAATTTTATTTTCTTCGATAGCGTCTAATAACGATACGATCTGCAATTCGTTACGGCTGGCGTTAATGCCTTCCTCTTCTACTGCACGGCCTTTATCGATGGCGGTTTGTACAGAGCCTACGATTAATTGTATACCCAATTCATCAACCAAATTATCCCGAAACTCCATCGTTTCGATAAAATTGTGGCCAGTATCAATATGTATTAGTGGCATGGGTATGCGTGCCGGATAAAAAGCCTTGCGGGCCAGGTGCGTTACCACAATAGAATCTTTACCACCAGAAAACAATATGGCGGGCCTGTCAAACTGAGCGACAACCTCCCTTATAACATATATAGCTTCTGATTCAAGCTCCTGAAGATGGGTAAGGTAATATTTAGACATTATTATTAATTATAGCTGTATTTTGGGTAAAATATTTTCCAAAACTAAACTTACCGATTGACTTATCGACAAGTTTTTTGTTTCGACACGAATTTCGGCAGTTAAGGGTGGTTCGTAAGGCGACCCAATTCCGGTAAAGTTAGCAATTTCTCCTCGTCTTGCCTTCTTATATAGTCCTTTTATATCACGTTCCTCGCAGATTTCCAGGGGAGTATCTACAAAAACCTCGTTATATAGGTCGCCTATTATGTTGCGCAGCATCGCCCTTTCATGTATAAAAGGGCTAACAAACGCGGCTATCACTATAATCCCGGCATCGCACATCAGTTTGGCTACTTCACCAATGCGGCGCAGGTTTTCATCACGATCTTTTTCGGTAAAAGTGAGGTCCTTACTTAAGCCATTACGCACATTATCGCCATCAAGTACGTAGGTTTTGTATCCTCTCTTGAAAAGCTCTTCTTCCAGGTGGCTGGCCAGTGTGCTTTTGCCTGAACCTGATAAACCAGTGAACCAAACACAAATGGCTTTATGGCCATTAATATTTTCGCGCTCGGCGCGGCTTATTGTAAATTGATGTTCAACTATGTGAAGTTTTTCTTCCATTACTAAGCCTGACCTACCGTTCCACCAAAATTCATCGGGAAGCCCGATGGGTCCTGTTGTGTTTTAATACGGCCATTTGCCGCTTCAAATTTCTCTACATTATCCGACAATGCAGACAGTAAACGTTTGGCATGTTCAGGGGTTAATATGATCCTCGATTTTACTTTAGCCTTGGGTACGCCCGGCATCACACGGATAAAATCCAACACAAACTCCGAGCTTGAATGGGTAATGATAGCCAGGTTGGAATAGATCCCTTCCGAAACTTCTTCAGAGAGTTCAATACTCAATTGATTTTCATTTTGTTCTTCCATGGTGCGAAAATAACAAAGCCTTTCCGTTTATGGAAAGGCTTTTAATATTTATTGTATATAGATGTAGTATATTAAGTATAAAGCTTTAAATATGTTACAAAAAAACCTGCCAATTTTCATTTAGCCTGAGGTCAAAGCATTGGTGCAGAGGCCCACCCACATACTTCGACCGCGCTCAGCATGACACCCATTTTAATTTTCCGAATACTTGTGCTAACAAAAAAGCCTGCCAATTTTCATTGGCAGGCTTAAAATTTATAACGTTTATAGTTATGCTTCTACTTCTTCAGTTTTTGAAGCCATTAAACGATCGAATTCCTCTTGTGAACCTACACGGATATTTTCGTATGCGCGTAAACCTGTTCCTGATGGAATTAAGTGACCAACAATTACGTTTTCTTTCAGGCCAAGCATAAAGTCTTTTTTACCTGCTATAGCTGCTTCGTTCAGTACTTTGGTAGTTTCCTGGAACGATGCTGCCGAGATAAACGACTTGGTACCTAACGACGCTCTTGTGATACCTTGTAATATCGGGCTTGATGTAGCTGCGATAGCATCCCTTACTTCAACTAACCTTAAATCTTTACGTTTTAAGATTGAGTTTTCGTCGCGGAGCTTTCTAACAGATATGATCTGGCCTGCTTTTACAGTGGTAGAGTCACCTGGTTCAACAACAACTTTCTTATCGAAAATTTCGTCGTTCTCGATCATGAAATCCCAGCTATCAACCGCTTCTTTTTCAAGGAACGTAGTATCGCCGGCATCCTCAATTGATACTTTCTGCATCATTTGGTGAACGATTACTTCGAAGTGTTTATCATTGATCTTCACACCTTGTAAACGGTAAACTTCTTGTATACCATTTACTAAGTATTCCTGTACCGCAGCAGGACCTTTAATAGCCAGGATGTCGGCAGGAGAGATAGAACCATCAGACAATGGCATACCAGCTTTCACAAAGTCATTATCCTGTACCAGGATGTGTTTAGACAATGGAACAAGGTATTTCTTGATCTGACCATCTTTTGATTCGATAGTCATTTCGCGGTTACCACGTTTAACGCCACCTAGGGTTACCACACCATCAATCTCAGTAACAACTGCAGGGTTTGATGGGTTACGTGCTTCGAATAACTCGGTTACACGTGGTAAACCACCTGTGATATCTCGTGTTTTTCCGGTTGAACGAGGTATTTTAGCGATAACTTGTCCCGTTTGTAATTTCTCGCCTTCATCAACCGCGATGTGGGCGCCTACCGGAATGTTATAACCTTTAACTACGTTTCCTTTATCAACAACCTGAATAACCGGGTTTTTAGTTTTATCTCTTGTATCGATAATTACTTTTTCACGGTGACCTGTTTGCTCGTCTGATTCTTCACGGAAAGTAATACCTTCCAATACAGCCTCAAACTGGGTAGCACCCGCAAATTCAGAGATGATTACCGCATTGTACGGATCCCATGAACAGATACGGTCGCCTTTAGCAATTTTGCTTCCGTCTTTAACGTATAAGTAAGCACCGTAAGGGATATTGTTAGTTACAATAACCTTGTTGGTTCCTTCTTCTACGATACGGAACTCACCTGAACGGCCTAATACTACATCAACCGGACCATCTTCAGCAGTTTTGTATTGTACTGTACGAACGTTTTCAAATTCGATAATACCTTCAAACCTTGCATTGATCTGTGACTCAGCCGCGATGTTAGACGCTGTACCACCCACGTGGAAGGTACGTAACGTTAACTGTGTTCCCGGCTCACCGATTGACTGTGCAGCAATTACACCAACAGCCTCGCCACGTTGCACGCGTTTACCGCTTGCAAGATTACGGCCATAACATAATGCACAAACACCACGCCTGCTTTCGCAAGTTAATACCGAACGTATCTCGATACCCTCTAACGGAGAGTTTTCAATAGTTTTTGATATTTCTTCAGTAATGTCATGACCTGCTGCTACTAACAATTCGTTAGAGATAGGATCATAAACATCATTCAGGGCAGTACGGCCTAATATACGCTCATGTAATGGCTCAACAATATCCTCATTATCTTTAAGGGCGGTTGTGTATATACCTCTTAAAGTACCGCAATCTTCTTCGCCTACGATCATATCCTGGGCAACGTCATGCAACCTACGGGTTAAGTAACCAGCATCAGCAGTTTTTAACGCTGTATCCGCCAAACCTTTACGTGCACCGTGAGTAGAGATAAAGTATTCCAATACCGACAAACCTTCTTTAAAGTTTGAAAGGATCGGGTTTTCAATAATCTCGCCACCTGAACCTGATTTTTGAGGTTTCGCCATCAAACCACGCATACCTGCAAGCTGACGGATCTGCTCTTTAGAACCACGCGCACCAGAATCAAGCATCATAAATACTGAGTTGAAGCCCTGGTTGTCTGTTGACAAGATTTCCATCACATTCGCTGTTAAGCGGTTGTTGATACGTGTCCAGATATCGATGATCTGATTGTAACGCTCATTGTTAGTGATGAAACCCATGTTGTAGTTACCCATAACCTCTTCTACTTCTTTCGAAGCCTGCTCAATAAGCGTAACTTTTTGCGCAGGGATATTAATATCCTTCAGGTTAAATGATAAACCACCCTGGAATGCCATTTTGAAACCTAATTCCTTAATATCATCAAGGAACTGGGCCGCACGTGCCATACCAGTGTTTTTAACTACCTCGCCAATAATATCACGAAGTGATTTCTTGGTTAATAATTCATTTATGTAACCAACTTCGGCTGGTACGTGTTGGTTGAACAATACGCGGCCTACAGTGGTATCAATAATTTTATTTACGATGCTGCCATCACGTTCTTTAACATTGGCTTTCACCTTGATAAATGCGTGCAGGTCAAGTTTTTTCTCGTTATAAGCGATGATAACTTCTTCAGCAGAGTAGAATGTTAAGCCTGAACCTTTAACAATGTGTCCTTCTTCTGTTTTACGGCCTTTGGTTATGTAGTACAAACCAAGCACCATATCCTGTGATGGTACTGTAATTGGGGTACCGTTAGCAGGGTTAAGGATGTTGTGTGATGCAAGCATTAAAATTTGGGCTTCCAAAATTGCCGCGTTACCTAGTGGTACGTGAACGGCCATCTGGTCACCGTCAAAATCCGCGTTGAAGGCGGTACAGGTTAACGGGTGTAACTGGATAGCTTTACCTTCAACCAATTTTGGCTGGAACGACTGGATACCTAACCTGTGCAGCGTAGGCGCACGGTTTAGTAATACAGGGTGTCCTTTTAATACATTCTCTAATATATCCCAAACTAATGGGTCTTTACGGTCAACGATTTTTTTGGCAGATTTTACTGTTTTAACCACACCACGCTCAATCATCTTACGGATGATAAATGGTTTGAATAACTCAGCAGCCATATCTTTTGGTAAACCGCACTCGTGTAATTTAAGGTTTGGACCTACAACAATTACCGAACGTGCTGAATAATCCACACGTTTACCTAATAAGTTTTGACGGAAACGGCCTTGTTTACCTTTCAGGATGTCTGAAAGTGATTTCAAAGCACGGTTACCTTCAGTTTTAACGGCGTTTACTTTACGTGAGTTATCGAATAACGAGTCAACAGCTTCCTGTAACATACGTTTTTCGTTACGTAAAATAACTTCCGGCGCTTTAATCTCGATCAAACGTTTTAAACGGTTGTTACGGATAATTACACGACGGTATAAATCGTTCAAATCTGAAGTAGCGAAACGGCCACCTTCCAGTGGAACTAACGGGCGTAATTCAGGCGGGATAACCGGAACGATCTTAACGATCATCCACTCAGGGTTATTCTCGATCCTGTCTTTTGAATCGCGGAAAGCTTCAACAACCTGTAAACGTTTTAAAGCTTCGTTTTTACGTTGTTGAGAAGTTTCGTTAGCTGCCTGGTGACGTAAGCTGAAAGACAACTCGTCAAGGTCAAGGCGTTTTAAAAGCTCTTCTAAAGCTTCAGCACCCATTTTAGCTACGAATTTCTGCGGATCCTTATCATCTAAATACTGGTTTTCCTTTGGAAGGGTATCCAAAACATCCAGGTATTCTTCTTCAGTAAGGAAATCCATTTTATTGATACCGTCGGCTTCCTTGATACCAGGTTGTATTACTACATAACGCTCGTAGTAAATAATCAAGTCTAACCTTTTGGTAGGTAAACCTAACAAGTAACCAATTTTGTTTGGTAATGAACGGAAGTACCAGATGTGTGCAACAGGAACCACCAAGTTGATGTGGCCCATACGCTCACGACGTACTTTCTTTTCAGTTACTTCAACACCGCAACGGTCACACACGATACCTTTGTAACGGATACGTTTGTATTTACCGCAATGGCACTCATAATCTTTAACCGGGCCGAATATACGTTCGCAAAACAAACCATCACGTTCAGGTTTGTAAGTTCTGTAATTGATGGTCTCCGGTTTTAAAACTTCGCCACTTGAACGCTCCAGGATAGACTCAGGTGAGGCTAAGCTGATGGTAATAGTGGTGAAATTACTTTTGATTTTATTATCCTTTTTGTAAGACATAGTCTCCTTGTTTTTTAGTGAGTGATGGGTGGGAAGAGCGAGGTGCGAGGATTTCTCCCGCACTTCGCTCCTCGTTCCCGCAACTTATTCTAATGTGATATCCAAACCTAAACCTCTTAATTCGTGGATCAATACGTTGAATGATTCCGGAACTGAAGGAGTTGGCAGGTTTTCACCTTTAACAATAGCCTCGTAAGTTTTAGCGCGGCCGATAACATCATCAGATTTAACGGTCAAGATCTCTTGCAAGATGTTTGCTGCACCGAATGCTTCCAGTGCCCAAACTTCCATCTCACCAAAACGCTGACCACCGAACTGGGCTTTACCACCCAATGGTTGTTGTGTAATTAATGAGTATGGCCCAATTGAACGCGCGTGCATCTTATCATCAACCATGTGACCTAATTTCAGCATGTATATAATACCTACTGTAGTCTGCTGATCAAAGCGATCGCCTGTTAAACCGTTGTATAAATAGGTACGGCCTGATTCAGGTAAGTTGGCCTTTTTAACCCACTCTTCCACTTCTTCATGGCTTGCACCATCAAAAATCGGAGTAGCGAATTTAATGCCCAGCTCTTTACCAGCCCATCCTAATACAGTTTCATAGATCTGGCCCAAGTTCATACGTGAAGGTACACCCAGTGGGTTCAACACAATATCAACAGGTGTTCCATCCTCCAGGAAAGGCATATCTTCGTCACGTACAATACGTGCAACAATACCTTTGTTACCGTGGCGGCCTGCCATTTTATCACCCACTTTAAGCTTACGCTTTTTAGCGATGTAAACTTTAGCCATTTGCACGATACCTGATGGAAGCTCATCACCCACACTGATAGCGAATTTATCACGACGATAAGCACCCAATTCTTCGTTAACCTTGATGTTGTAGTTATGAAGAAGAAGTTTTATCTGGTCGTTTTTATCATCATCAGTTGTCCATTTGGTTGGGTTAATATTATCATAATTAAGCTCAACCAGGATTTTTTGGGTGAATTTAACACCTTTAGCAACCTGCAACTCTTTGTAAACATTAAATACACCTTGTGATGTTTTACCATTCACAATCTCGAATAATTTCTCGATCAATGTATTTTTAAGGTCTTTAACAGCCTTATCATGTTTGTTATCCAATTTTTCTATCTGTGCTTTTTCTTCTGCTTTCGTAGTTTTCTTAGCACGTGAGAACAATTTGGTATCGATAACCACACCAGCGATAGATGGAGGAGTTTTTAAAGACGCATCTTTAACATCACCTGCTTTATCACCAAATATGGCACGTAGTAGTTTTTCTTCCGGTGAAGGATCTGATTCACCTTTTGGAGTGATCTTACCGATCAGGATGTCGCCTTCTTTAACCTCAGCACCAACACGGATGATACCGTCTTCGTCAAGGTCTTTAGTAGCTTCTTCTGATACGTTAGGAATATCCGGTGTTAATTCTTCTTCACCACGTTTGGTATCACGTACTTCCAGTTCAAATTCTTCCACGTGAAGTGAAGTGAATATATCCTGTGAAACTACGCGCTCCGAGATTACGATCGCATCCTCAAAGTTATATCCCTGCCAAGGCATGAATGCTACTTTTAAGTTACGGCCTAAGGCAAGCTCACCATTTTGGGTAGCATAACCTTCGCAAAGTACTTCACCTTTTTCAACCCTCTGGCCTTTTTTAACAATCGGCTTAAGGTTCATGGTAGTGCTCTGGTTCGTTTTCTTGAACTTGGTTAAACGGTAGCTGCGTGAATCGCCATCGAAAGATACAAGGCGGTCCAGTTCGTTACGGTCATATTTAATACGGATTTCGTTGGCATCTACATACTCAACAACTCCGTCACCTTCTGCATTTATCAGTGTACGTGAATCTTTAGCCACACGGCCTTCCAAACCAGTACCAACAATTGGCGCTTCAGGGCGTAATAATGGTACAGCCTGGCGTTGCATGTTTGATCCCATCAATGCACGGTTAGCATCATCATGTTCCAGGAACGGAATTAATGAAGCCGCGATCGAAGTGATCTGGTTAGGGGCAATGTCCATATAATCAAGTCTATCCGGCTCAATAATCGGGAAGTCACCTTCAAAACGTGCTTTTACACGTGGAGTGCTAAACACACCTTTATCATCATAAACCGCGTTAGCCTGTCCAATGGTTTTACCATCTTCGTCCTCTGCAGATAAATACACAACCGGCTCATCCATTGATACCACACCGTCAACCACACGTTTGTATGGTGTTTCGATGAAGCCCAGGTTATTGATTTTGGCGTGTACGCAAAGTGAAGATATCAAACCAATGTTCGGTCCTTCCGGAGTTTCGATGGTACATAACCTACCGTAGTGGGTATAGTGTACGTCACGAACTTCGAAACCTGCACGCTCACGAGACAGACCACCGGGCCCTAAGGCTGACAGACGACGCTTGTGCGTGATCTCTGCCAGTGGGTTGGTTTGGTCCATGAATTGTGATAACTGGTTTGTTCCGAAGAACGAGTTTATCACTGATGATAATGTACGCGCGTTGATCAGGTCCGTTGGTGTGAACACCTCGTTATCACGAATGTTCATACGCTCACGGATGGTACGAGCCATACGTGCTAAACCTACGCCGAACTGAGCATATAACTGCTCACCTACGGTACGTACACGACGGTTTGACAAGTGATCAATATCATCCACCTCAGCTTTTGAGTTGATTAATTTGATCAGGTATTTTACTATCGCGATGATATCCTGTTTGGTTAAAACTTTAGTTTCTTCAGAAGTACTAAGTTTTAATTTACGGTTGATGCGGTAACGACCTACATCACCCAGATCATATCTTTTATCAGAGAAGAATAAACGATCAATGATACCACGGGCAGTTTCCTCATCAGGTGGTTCAGCGTTACGTAATTGGCGGTAGATATGCTCAACCGCTTCTTTTTCTGAATTTGAAGTATCTTTTTGTAAAGTATTATATATGATAGTGTAGTCACCGCTGGTAGCCGCATCTTCCTTGTTCAGGATGATGGTTTTTACACCTGCATCAATGATCATGTCAATATGGTCATCTTCAAGCACGGTTTCACGCTCCAGAATGATCTCGTTACGGTCGATTGAAACAACTTCACCGGTATCTTCGTCCACAAAATCCTCAACCCATTTTTTAAGCACCCTTGCGGCAAGCTTACGGCCAATGAATTTTTTAAGACCTGATTTACTAACTTTTACTTCATCAGCCAGTTCAAATAATTCTAATATATCTTTATCAGAATCATAACCAATGGCACGTAATAATGTAGTAACCGGGAATTTCTTTTTACGGTCGATATAAGCATACATCACGTTATTAACGTCTGTAGCAAACTCAATCCATGATCCTTTGAAAGGGATAACACGGGCAGAGTATAATTTAGTACCGTTAG
>Ga0302300_1000491_pt1 | contig 27355 bp, 25 predicted proteins | sample III_Palsa_E1_1_FD_198756 | JGI IMG/M metagenome (GOLD analysis project Ga0302300, IMG submission 198756) | Peat permafrost microbial communities from Stordalen Mire near Abisko, Sweden - III_Palsa_E1_1 | ecosystem: Environmental > Terrestrial > Soil > Palsa > Peat permafrost | place: Sweden... | reverse complement strand
GATGCTTCCTATGGAGATCCTACACAAGGTTCGAAATTTCGAGGAATAATCGAACACTTGGACAAATCAAATTATGGTGGTCATGCTAGCTTTCACAAACAAGCAAACTAAAAAAAAGAAAATACAGAGAGATAAAAATAAAACAAGAAAGTTGTGGTAAACGATAAAAATACCCAAAAAAAGAAAAAAAAAAGAAAAAAATCCAACAAAAACTCTCCGTCTTTCTTCCTGCGTTCAACTCAACTCCAAAAAGAGAATGTCGTTTTCTTCTTCTTCTTTGTTTGAACTTTCCAAGAAGATTGCTGTAAGAAGTATGTATGGTGCATACTTCGCAGCTATTGTCACTGTTAGCGGAGACAATATAGACGTCTTCAAGATCAAAAAAGAATCCACTGAACAAATCACAGACTGCAACAAGAATTCTACTGTGTTCAGATTGACTGCAACCCCAATGGAAACTACCGAAACTACCAAGACTTGGCTTTACCCCGTTTCGCACTTTTTGCATTCACAAAAATCAACCAAGAGCCTTGTCTTTGGTGTCAGAGATGCTCTTTCAAAGGCATCTTTCGAGGCCAAAGACTTGATTGATTCGGATGTCACAGTCTTCGCGAAAGAGATCATCCAACGTGTGGATCCGACAGACAAAATCATGAAAATCACGAAAGCTTGTTCGTATTTCTGTTTGGCATTTATGATTACTGAACTGGCACCCATTATCTCGCTCGGTGTTGGGGTTGCTGGAATTCTCGCAATCAGCGCAATGGAAACATTCACTTCCCGTCAGGCCATCAAATTGGGTGCCTACATCAACCCCTTTGCACAGAAACGCCTCGTGACTATCTTCGACGAAGACAAAGAAGAAGAAAAAGAAAAAGAAAAAGAAAAAACAGTGGACGGAAAGATACAAACATTCCCTGAATATGAACCCAGAAAGCCTCTCGTGTCTCCTTGGTTGGGTTGGTTGACTACTTACTACGATGTCAAGGTTGAACGCTTTTGCTCCACATGCGACAAATATCATTGAATAAATCAAAAATAGAACAAAGATAAAATAAAAATAGAAAAAGAAAAAGAAAAAAAAACAATAAAACTCCCATCTCTTTTCTTTCTTTCTTTCTTTCTTTTTGATTGTCAAAATAAAACACTCCCAATCCTTTCTCTCTGCATACACACTTGTTCTCACAATGAGCAGCGAACAACAACATCCTTATGAAGTTTCTGAGGAGACTGTACAAGAACAAAGTACAGATGTTACTATCAAAGAAAGAGTCAAGATGTTCAAAGTGACAGTGACAATTCAGCCTGACTACATTGGGTGTGCAGATGAAAATGTCGCTATCGCAGCACAATTTTTCAATTTCTTGTTGTCTGAATATCAATACCAAGATACTTATGAATTTTCAGACACCCAAAACTCCTCGCACGTCAAAATGCTGGAGACTTTCTTCGCTGGACGCAAACTCAAAGAATATGTCAACACGGTTGTGTGTGGAAATGCGAGAGTGGGCACATGTTCTTTGTTGCGTTCGAAGAACATAGTCGTGTGTTTCACGTTCAACCGCACAAACATCTTGGATCCTCACGAGAATGTGGTTGAATGCTATCATCTATTTTTGGGACACATTCCGCTGACCGTGCAAAAGAGAAAACGAAAATAGAAAAAGTAGGCTAGATTTTCATCGTCAAATGAGAAGAAGAAGAAATAAATAAAAAAAATAAAAAAAACTATACACACTGCAATCACTCTTTCTTCTTTTTTTCTTCTTGTCTTGCAAATAAAAAAGAGAGAATGGAAGACCCTCCACCTTCATACGAAGCTGCCAATGATGCTGTTGTCGTAGTTCCACAAAGGGTGAAGAAATACAAAGTAATTGTCACAGAACATCCAGATTTCTCGAAATGTCACGAGAAAATTACATATCTTGCCACGCGATTCTTCTCGTTCTTGATCAACGAATTTCAATTTGAAGACGTTCGATTTAAATCCGCGCTCGACACTCAGCAGAAGGGTGTATCACAGAGACTCAATGACGCATTTTTTGAACAAGAAAAAATTGAGCCAAGATCATATTCTGTGTTGTTCGTTGAATCAGCATGTGGTTACAGTCACACAACTAAATTGCCAGATATAAATTTTTACTTGAAATTCATGTTTTGTAGACAAGACATCTACAATGGAACCGAAGTTAACCATACGTACACATATGCTGCTTATATTCCTTTGTCACAAAAGAGAAAGCGCTGAAAGAAAGAAATAAAGAAAATAAAATAAAATCACCCTTTCTTCTTCTTTTTTCTCTTCTTGTCTTTTGAATAAAAAACAGAATGAAAGAAGAACCATCTCCATGCGAAATTGTTTCTATTGCTTCTGTTGTTCCACAAAGAGCGAAGAAATATAAGGTAACTGTCATAAAACATCCAGATTACTCTAGATGTCACGAAAAGGTCACACTTTTAGCCACGCGACTCTTCTCGTTTTTGATTGATGAGTTTCAGTTTGCAGACGTCGAATTTATAGAAGTTTCACACAGTTGTAATCAAGAGAAGAATTTGACAGAGAGACTTAATAGAGCATTTTTCAAAGAAGAGGATGTGCAACCAGTATCGTACTATTTTGTAATTCTTGAAGAAGGGGTTTACAGTTATACAGGTTCGTTCCCAAATATGAATCTCGACATATATTTTTCGTTTGATAGACAAAACATCAATGACATGACTACCCACAAGTACCGTTATTCGTATGCTGCTCACATTCCTTTGTCGCAAAAGAGAAAACGATGAAAAAAAATAAAAATAGACAATCTTTTTTATTCTGTCACCTTCTCTCTCTCTCCCCCTTTCTTTCTTTCTTTCTTTCTTTCTTTCTTTCTTTCTCGTATTCTTCTTCAAAAGGGCATGGATAACATCGAAGGGTATCTCCGCGTGAAAAAACTATCTGAGTTTGCAACTCTGCCTGTGCGTGGTTCAGACCATGCTGCTGGGTATGATCTCTTCAGTGCAGTGGAGATCGTAGTGCCTTCCAAAGGAAAGGTGGTTGTACAGACAGACATCGCCATCTCCTTTCCTTATGGGTGCTATGGGAGGGTGGCACCGAGGTCTGGCCTGACAACAAGGCACTTCATTGATGTCGGAGCAGGTGTGATTGACTATGATTACAGGGGACCAGTTGGTGTAGTCTTGTTCAACTTCTCAGATGTCGATTTCAATGTCAGGGTTGGGGAACGCATTGCTCAGCTGATTCTTGAAAAAATAGAATGTCCTGAGGTTGTTGAGGTAGACAATCTCAATTCTACTATAAGAGGCTCTGGTGGCTTCGGTTCTACTGGAATCTGAGAGAGAAAAAAAAGATACAGATGTGCACATACAATAAGTAAATTTGAACTTTTTGTATCCTTCTTATTTTTTTGAAAAAGAAAGAAAGAAAGAAAAAAAAATGAGCTACATAGTCAACATTGTTAATTCAGAAGGCAAGATAGTTCCTTCCATTGTCAGTTATTATCACCACGACATGTATTATAGCCATGTATGCTTAGCCTCTTATCACATTGATGATGAGTTGAAGTGGATGAACGCACTGAAGGCCCTAGAGTGGATAAAGAGGTACCGTACTTCAGAACACCAACAAGATGTATTCAAACAGCACCTTTCTATTCTGTATGACTTGTCAGAACTCGAGTTCAAACTAAAAAGGTTCGCTGTCGAGGAACTGAATCAATGGATTTATGAAGATGCCAAGGGAGATGACGAAGAAGAAGAACGTGCACTGAAAGTACTCGAGAAAAGATCAGAAAAGATTGAAAAATACATCAAAATTCTCGAGGAACTGAAGAAAGAATCACTAAAGAAGGATTTTGAATCATTCACAAGAAAACAATCTGCCATATTCATGAACAACAAGCGAACCATGTCTGTACACGGAAACGTTATTTTGTACTCGAAATAACAAAAAGAATGAATGCATTTTCCTTTTTTCCATTTTTTATTATGATCGCTTTCTTTTTTTGTTTTGTTCCAAAGAGAAGTTTGCCATGCAGACGTAAGTGTAATGATCCTTGACTCCAGTGTCGAGATCTTCTCTTTCAAAACAGAAAAGCAGCATGAAATTTGTCAAAGGTTTATTGTAAGAAACGCTGTATCCTAATTGGTGCCCACTCCAGCAAGCAAAGAGTATGGTAAACACCAGTCTTTCCAAATCAACGAAGAATGCGTTCCAAAGTTTATTACAAACTATATTGGCATCGTCGAATTTGTAGCCATCGTACTGAAGCTCGTCAATGATAAAGCTGTAAAATTTGGTGGCGTCGACCACAAAATCGTTGTGGCAGAGAGAAAAGTCTGGAAATGTTGTGGTAGTTATTTTGAATCGCTTCTCTCTGGAAGTTACAAATTGTTGGAAACCAGGAGCATCCACGATGACTGTGGCTTCGTATGGAGGTGGAGGGGTTTCTTCCATTCTTTGGTGTTTGAGTGTACCAAGGAGGGAAGAAGGGAGAAATCGACAATATCTTTTTTGTGTTTTTATTCGAGGAAATGAAAGAAAAAGAAAAAAAAATGTATCTATTATTTTGCATTCTAATCTTTTTATACATTTTTTTTTCATTTAATTTTGAACCGACCGATATTCACATGACACACCGAATACCTCGCTGCCCGTAGATCCCTTTTCATAGAAATGGGCTACCTTTTCATACTGCGCCAATAAAAGCATGATTTCTGTTTCCTCTTGAAATTCGGCAATTTCAAAAACATTGTGATATCTATCTGCATGCATCCCCTTTCCAACTTTTGAGTACAAGTCACCCAAATCTTTTCCGCTTCTTGTGAGCAATTTCACATTCTTAAGCGATCTACTCTGACATGCAAGCCACAGAGGAGAAGCACTCATGTTATTTGTAATTGATGCATCCACTCGCTCATCACTCAAGAGAAGTTCGACAATCAAATGATTCTCAGTCTGACAAGCCAAAGCAAGGGGAGTAAATCCCCTTGAATTCAACGCGTTCACATCAATTTTAGGATGGGCTAATAATGGCTCGATAAGCACGGATCTAAATGGAAGATTGCCTGTACAACAAAAATGAAGAAAGTTGTCGCCACTAGACGTCAGGACATTCGGATTTACACTTGGATCAGTAATCAGGATGTGTTTGAATTTCAAAAAGTCGGAAGATCCATTGAAAAAATGAATCATCAACTGTTTTGAAGATTCACACTTGTCACACCAATTCATGCGGGTGGTGATGTCGAGCTTCTTAACTTCTTCTGAAAGAGCAGTATTGATGAGACGATCACACGAAACACAGTACTTTTTCTGTTCCATTGTTTATAAAAAATGAAGAGAGGAGAGGGAAAAAAAGCTGCGTCTTGTTTTTTTTTATTCAAGAAGAAAATAAAGAAACAATGTATTTGAAAGCTGACTCTGAATGTTTTGTGGGGATGTTTGTTTTTCCTGACCCAGCTGCACGATTGCACACAATCATCTGAAGTTCCATTGGCAACATCTGAAGCATTCTGAAAAAGCGAACAGTCTTTTGCTTTTTATCAGATGATGACAACTCGAGATATCCATCGCACATAAAAATTACCAGAGAAAAGGTCGAAGCAGATACTTCATTCTTGTATCCCAATTCAATACGAATCTCATGCCGTGTAAGTGTTTGGTTTTCAGCGAATCTCTTTATCAAATTCACAACATCGGGCAGGGTTGACAAGTTTGTTCTTCCATCCATAACACATATGTCACTTGTCGTGAGATTCATGTGGGCATCTCCCAGCTCTTTCCCACTGGCTATCAACAACTTCATGGTATCTATATATCCATGATAACACGAGAGCCACATGGCAGAAATACCATATCTGTTTACAATCGCAGCATTGACACGTTCGTCGTCTAAAAGAACGCGAATGGCGTGTAAACTCCCCCCTTTGTTGCAAACAATCATGAGTGCAGTGGATCCTATGAAATTTGTTTCGTTTACATCAGTGCTAGGGTGATCTATTATAGCTTTTGTCAGAGTATGATACTCACAAAGGCAAGAGTGCACGAGAATAGTGTTTCTCATCGTTTCAATATACCAATCTGCATCTACGCTCAACCAATGTGTATCCACGTCCAACTCAGTGGTCAAAATTTTCAAGGCTTTGCTATAGTTGTCATCGTCGCGTTCTCTGATAAGCCAAAAGCATTTATGAAATTCGACTGAGTTGTCGTATCTACGAGTTGATTCCATGACTTGTGACAAGGAGAGAAGAAGAAGAAGAAGAGAGGTCTGACTAATTCGCAATATTTCGAAGAAAGAAAAAAAAACACGAGAAAGAAAAATCAAACAACCACACTTCTTTATTTAGATCATCATTCATCTTTCTTCCATCGAGGTGTTCCAGCAACAATGCCAAAGCAATCCGTGCCACACTTCTCAAACAATTTGTCGAGGGCTGTTTCCATTTCTTCGTCGATGTCACAAGCAACCAGTTCTTTGACCTTTTCTTTGGAAATTCCAAGGATCATCGAGTCCCAGTTGTAATCGCCGTGTGCCAAGTACGACATCGCATCCTTTGTTTTGGCACATAACTCTTTGTCGGCCATCTTGATGTAATAGAGAAAGCCAATCTTGGTGAAAATGTTGGTCTTGAATGATCCAAGGTCCTCTTCTCCCTTTTCAATGCGTTCGTCTCTCATCTTTTCATAGTTTTCGTAAGCAAGTTGTTCTATGTCATATATCCTGTCATCCTCTTCTTCGTCTTCGTCTTCTTTAAGTTCTTCTTTTTCAAACTTATCATCTCTGTCGTCATCATCATCGTCGTTTTCATTTTCTTTGTCATCTCCTGTCTTTCTCTTCTTGAAAGATTCGCCACCCTCTTGAGTGTGCTCCCTCTTCTTCCCTTTGTTGTCATCGGCAGAAGACGAGGGGTTGTATTCGGGTTCTGAAGTGCTGCTGTCTTTCATTTTTTGATTCGTGTTCTGAAAAGGAAAGGAAGAAGAATGGGGGTGTGTGATTGTTTGCTTTTTTATTTTTTTTTTATCCGCCAACAAGAACAAGACGGAACATTTATAATTTCTCATTTTCTTTTTTTATATTTTTAATTTTTTTTCTTCAGGCAAGGATGGTGCACAAAACTTCGTACTCTCTCCTGAGATACATGGACGGTGACGATGATGATTTGTTGCCGAAGCAGGTCTCGAAGTTGTCGCTGTACTCATAGTTCTCCGGATCAATAGAAATCGTGTTAAAAGAAATGAGTTTGTCGCCCTCGCTCTTTAAATTACCAAAGACACGCACTCCGCTGACAGATTCGGAAAGTCTGGCCATCTTGTTCATCTGCCTTGTGGTGAAGTCTTGTCCGAACGAAATTCCCACCGAGACAGGGATAACGAACAAGTCGTTCGTGTCTAAACAGTTCTCCATCTTTGTCCTGAACTGGTTGAGCATCATCTCGATGGTGGAGACAGAGACTTCGAGTGATTTGTCGGCTGGCATGAGGCACAAGAGGGTATCAGTGACAGAGAGGGCCATGCGGTTGATCATGTCGTTGCATGAAGAGAGGTCGAAGAAGACGTAATCCAAGGAGTACCTCTGCGAAAACTCTGAAACCAACCTGCGGAAAAACTCGATGCTGGGTTTGGTGGGATCATTGCTTGTCATATCCCTGTAAATCTTGGACACGTAGTCATCCATGAAGTGACTGCCGACGAGGAGTTGAAACCTCCCTTTGGTGGTAGTGGCGGTGGTAGTAGAGGAGGCGTCTGAACCGTTGATGTACTTGGTACCCCTGAGTTCAACTCCGATGTAAGGAAGACGCTTGAAGAAGTCGTTGTAACCCTCACCAGGAACAGTGCTCTCGAAGATGTCGACGAAAGAGTAGAAGTTTTTGGGCTTGTGTTCCATCCTCTCGAGTTTTGTGAGCTCGGTTCTCTTGTACGCAGCACGGAAAAGCTCACCGTACGTCACTTCCGAATCAACCCCCTTCATGGAAGTCAGAAAGGATGTAGCGTTGCATTTGGGGTCCCAGTCAATGAAGCCAACGTTCTTGCCAGAATCCCACATCCTCTTGGCGAGTGTTATGGCGGAAGTAGTTTTCCAGGTTCCTCCGAAAGTGGAGAAGACAGTGATGACCTTCGTTTCCATGATTTGTCTTTCGAAAAAGAGAAGAAAGAGTGATATGATGTGTGTTTTTACATTTGAAAATTTTTTTTTAAAAAAAATGGGTGTTTGTTTATATTGATACTTTGGTTATGATTTTTGGTTATGATTTCTTTTTGAAACAAAAACAAAACATCAAACACGTGAAGAAAATAAAGAAGTGAGATATGCAAAAGAAATCTCTGAATGCTTGGTTAAAATCATATCTTTGTTTGATCCTAAAACACGACGACACAGAATCATCTGCAATTCCATGGGTAATTTCGAGGCAAGTAGAAAGAACCTGGCAGCACCATTTTCATTACGACGAGTATTGGTTAGAGAGTTGGGCTTCAACTTCAAAATGCCATCACACAGAAAAATTATCATGGCGAACATATCAGCAGCTAATTCACCAGGCATGCACCATTTTAAGCATAAATTGTAACGTGTCAGTACGGGATTTTCTACGTATCTTTTCAACAAAGATACAATCGTGTCACATTTTAGCTTTCTTGCTATTTCGAGGGCTGTGTATTGGGCGTCATCCCAATGTAGCCCTTTCAAGTCAACATGTTCACGACTTATACCGTGTACGATAAGCATTTCAACAACCTCAACATTGCGACTACGGGATGCGTTCCATATAGGAGCACGATTTCTATAATCAACCAATGTAGTATCGACACGAGGATCATCTAACAGCATCTTAAGAATATCACGGTCGCCCTCTTCACAGGCAATAGAGAAAGGGGTACATCCTTTGATTGTTCGTGAATTCACGTCGATGTTTGGTTTTGACAGAAGCAGTTTAGCAATTTCATATTTGCCAGACCGACAAGCATGATGAAGAGCAGTATATTTTTTATTCCCTTCCTGATTAACTAAATGTGGATGATTCTCTAAATGACTCGAAACTTCAAAGATATCGTCGTCCTGTATCGCACAATGGAAAAAATATACAGACATGATGCAACGAAAGAAAGGGAAGAAGATGAAAAAAAAGAAAACGATGACAGCTTTTTCCTTTCCTTTCCTTTCCTTTCCTTTCCTTTCTTTTTTTTTTCTCTCTCTTTTTATTAAATCGAAAAAGTAAAAATAGACAACCTTTTTCAAGAAAGAAGATGTGATGCAAGGATTTTGAAAGCAGGTTCAGAATCTTTGATCAGGATGTTATTCTTCGATGATCCGACAACACGACGACAGATGATCATTTGAAGCTCCATGGGCATTCTCTCGATGATAGAAAAGAAACGACGAGATTTGGCATCAATAATAATAGAATCTGCCTTCAAACAGAGAATACCATCGCACATAAATACAGCCATTGCAAATATCACAGCAGCTACCGAGTCAAACATACAAAACTTGATACGCAATTCGTAGCGGGTCAGTATTGGGTCTTTTATGAATCTTTCTAATAAAGACGAGACATCGTGATTTCCATTTCTTTTTGCGATTTCGGCGACAGAGAAGTACTGCGTGACATCTAGTTGATTGGATCTCATTTTATTGGTTCCCAAGTCTCCTAGATCTTTTCCGCTTGCAATGAACAGCTCTACGAGTTCTAAATATCCACGACTAGATACGACCCATAACGGAGTACGATCATACTCATCACTTGATGTAACATCGACACGGGGATCATCAATGAGCACCCGAATGAGGTTTGCACAGATAGTGGCCTGTCGACAGCAAATCATAAGAGGGGTCTGTCCGTGAGAGTTCTTGGTGTTTACATCGATGTTTGGTTGCAACAGAAGTAATTTTACAAATTCGATTCGACCAAGATCACAAGCTTCGGAAAGCAATGACGTGCCGGATCCATCATAAGTGACTCTATAATTGATGTTTATCCCAGGATGAGACTTCATCAATTTCGAAAATTCAAAGAACTGGTCGCTGAGCAACGCCATCAACAAAACACTGAACATCGCAACCAAACAAATGTCAAAAAGTGTGAGAGGGAATGGTCTGTGAGAGTTGAAAGGGGGTTGTGAGGGAAAAAATCTTTTTTTTTGTTTGTTTGTTTGAGGTATTTATATCAAATTGTGGCCATGGTTATGATTTTTTCGTGGTTATGATAATTTCGTGGTTATGATTTTTTTTAAAAATCCCCGGCTATATATTAAAAGGGCGAAGTCGTTTTTCATTTTCATTTTTTCATTTTTTTTTCATTTTCTTTCTCCATCATCGTCATTTTTTCACACTCATTCATTCATCCACTCACTCACGAAAAATGGAAGATAAATCCAAAATGATGACCATTGCTGATGTTTCCATCCCAGACTCCACATCCATGCTTTATCATTTCATAAAATCACTTAACACGCCTTCATTCGACGACAGTATGTCAGTTCTCATCCTCATGAACAACGGCAAGATAGACGTCAACTGGGTGAACAAGGAAGACAAAGGAAGAACCCTACTTCACTGCGCGGCCGAGTGCAAAGGTGTGAACATACTCAAGATAATCTTGGATAGCAAGGATGTCAACCTCTACATCGAAGACGATGATGGTCGCACCGCCCTTGAAGTTGCCTGTGTTGCCAATACGCTTCATAGCTTCTTTGTTCTCGTAGACAAGATGAACACCGTTGATATCCGCGGTCGCACTCCTCTCTGGTACGCCTGCTATCACGGAAACTTCGAGCTGGCTAAGTTCATCCTAGTCACCAACAAAGGGGTCGGGGATTACATCACTCAAAAGGGAAAGGATGTCACCACCCAGAAGAAGTACACCGCTCTGGAGATTGCTGCCAAGATGGGCCACAAGAACATCTGCGAGCTGATAAGTGATCACTTCAAAAACACACAAGAAACACTTTCATCTATTGCCGGGACACTGTTCAAGAAAGTGGAGCTGAATAGCCGTGCCCAGGATGCCATAATGATGTGTCATTACTACAGCCTCGCAGCCAAGGAGATATCCAACTCTGCCAAGAACAAGTCTCCGCCAGAAGAAGCCGCCCGTTCGTCTCTCATGTATTCCACCCTAGGAGATGAGATGCGTGCCAAGAACGATGAAAGAAACGCCAAAAGATGGGATGGCATTTCACGTGTACTTAAGGCTGTGTCTACGACATCTACTTCTACCCAAACTTCTTCGACAGGGAGTTCTTCCACACCTTCAGTATCATCTCAGTCGCCACAACCTCCTCTGCCAGCATCGCCATCTCCCCCTTCCCCTCTACCCAAAATCAAGCATGTTGTGCAAGATACATTCGTTCGTCCACACGATCACGACTATAATACATCATCGCCCCCGTCTCCTTTGCCCAAAACCAAGTCTGTCGCATGCGATCCATACACATCATCTAGGAAAAACGACGAGGATAGATCTACATCACCACTCCCTCCAGCAAAGAAACACAAAGCAGAGGAATAAGAAAAAAAACACACTACCACCCCTCTCTGTTTGTCCCATGATTTGTGATCCCACACTAATAAAAAACAACTATGATTTCTTTTTTTCACTATCTTTTTTCCTCATTCCAATTCAATTGCATTCAAAACAAGTGCAAGCCTCTCTCTTGTTTCGTCTTTGGATAACCCCACTGCACGGTTGATCATTGCAGCCAACGGTCTGAGAAAGTAGTGTTCGAGCATGTATTCCTGGTTCAATCTTAAATAGTTTGGGGCCTTGTTTGATGAAAGTAACCCTCTCCAAAATGGAAGAGACATCCAAAATTCTCTTGACCTCTCATTGTCATTTTTTGCACTGAAATTGGAGCAAGACTCTGACCTCCTTGTGTATGTTTCGACAGCATCCAGTTTGTAGACATATCCCATTTCCAAGCCAATGTCTGTATCATGAAGTGTACACGAGGTAATGTACTCAATCATTTTCTTGTTTCCGTTCTTTTCTATGTTTGGAAAAACCGATCTCAAGTTCAAGGATGTCTTGGATGCCAACCCGAACACTTCAGTTTCGGATGTAGTTATGCTGTCAATTTTTTTCAGGGTGTCTGTCATACATCTCATCACTGCATCTTGTAGTAATGTATCTGATCCGAAATCTGGAAGTCTTCTTCTGTATTTACTCTTGCACAGATTTAAAAATTCGACAGAGAACTCTTTGAGTCTGTCTCTGAAAAACTGTGGTTGACTGGGCATATCCTGGAACATGGAACTGGCAATCACGCCCTTTGTAGTGTCATCTTCGTAAAAGTAAGCCGTTTTGTTTTCGCAGCAGACGATGACATCTGTTCTCTGCTTGATCTCCAGCACAGACCCATCAAATTCAAGCATCTCTCTCACGAGGTCGTTTGTTATGCCATCTTTTTCCGACTCATCTTTGGGCCAGTTGCTTGTAAAAAGAGAATCGGTATCTCCAAAAAACACAGTGACGCCGTTGCACACCAAGAATCTTGTGGCATATTCAAGCCTGTCTCTTCCTCTCTTTGTGACCTCCGCTCCAAATTCGGGGAAGTAATACGACAGAAATCCATAAAAAATGTTGGCAATCAACTTCAAAAGATCCTGTCCTATAACATCTCCAGATTCTTTCGCTAATTTTCTTTCTTTCAGAATGCTAGTCAAAATGAAAGGCAACACCTTCTTGTCGGGTTTTGCTCTCTCTGGAGACACTTGCCTGTGAATTATATCTCTAGGGTAGTTGCTTGCGAAATCAAGAACAATAGCATCGAAGTGAATGCCTCTATCTTTCCTTTTTGATGATGACTTCTCGTCTTCCCTCTTTCTTTTTTCAGCTCCGACGCCAACCGAAGAAGATGGTGATGACAATGAAACTGGAAATGCTTGTGATGCTGATGATGAATTGATTTCGATGCATTCCATATGAGTATCCGTGTCACGATGAAGGTTATCTACTGAACCAGTTTCACTCAATTCTTCCTCTGTTTCTTCGATTTCCTCTTCTTCGCCTTCTTCATCGTCATCGTTCCCAAAAAGATTACCCACATTGAATTTAAATCCACCAGCGTGCTTCTTTCTGTTTTTAGGTCGTGAAAGAGAGGCGATCATGAGTTGGGTCGATTCATCTGGATAAAGATCGCACAAAGCACGTGTGTAAATGAGAACTGATCTCTTGAGCGGGACGAGCTTTTCGCCTAAAGAACAAAGCCCGACTTTCTGTGACATCCTGACAAGACGAGAGGTGATCGAATTGTCTTCTACAAATTTCTTGACTTGTTCGAGTGCAAGTGTCGCATTGTCTTCGAGATCATCGATTTCAAGGCCATGATTCCTGGGATCGATGATGGTAACTGGAGGCAGTGTCTCCGAAATAGAAGAATGGATGCTTTCGTCTTCTTTTTTTGTTCTTCTTGAGATATCCAAGAATTCCCATTGCACCTTGATTTCGTCTTGCAAAAGAATCAGCTGTCTGACACTGCACAGTGCATAAATGATATCATAATCAATATAAGATCCACATTGATCCATGTCACTCGAGAAAGAATGCCCTGGCACGACCCCTTTAATAGAAAAATGCTTTCCTAATTCGACCAAGTACCCGACCCTAAGAGATGATTTGATAACTGTCTCTGATTTCGAGGAGAAGAACATTCTTTTTCTTAGTTGCATCCTTGTCACTGGTGATAGGTGTTGATTGCATACTATCACTTTGGCTTGTTTTGGTGATGCTGACGACGATGACACCAATTCAGAAATGTTACTGAAGTTCGAGGGTGTTCTACAGATGGAATGTTCCACTTGATTGATGACAGATGTAGGCACCCCGCCACTTTCCTTGAAAGATTCGTGATAAGGAATGAGCCTGATTTCTGTGATTGGACCAGAATGATTGCATGTTTCTCCACAAAAGCTTACGAGGGTGTGATTTTTGAACAAACTCTTTTCAACTTCTCTTTGTATCTTGCAACCCCCAAAGTATTTGGAGTGAGTAGTGTGTGCATCTAGGGTTCCATAAACTGCAACATAGACACCCCAGTCCGCATTCTCAATACATTTGTACACTTTAGAATTGTCGGACATTCGCCTTCCACACACAACACCTACATTGTTTTCTGGATTGTGAGAAAAGAACATGGGCATGAAATCGTCATCATCATCATCATCATCTTCGCTCGCTTCTGCCAGATCAGAAATTTTAAACTGATGCTCTTTGAAAATTATCTCGTTTTTGTCGTTTGGTGTAAAATTATCACTGATATCTTCGTCATCTTCTTCGACCAACGATGACACGACTTCGATTGTTGTCTTTTCTTCTGGGTTTGGAGAAGATGCTTGTGATTTTATGGCGATGTTTCCTATATGTTCTACTATGCATTCTATGCATTTGTCAAGCGCGCATTTCGTAGTCATGGCCTCAGTGTTGAATGGCATGGCTGAAAAATAAAAGGGGTGCTTAATATGAATTCCAGAATTGTGAGTGAGAGAAAACATTCTTTTCATGAGCTCGTGTTTTGCTGAAATGCTGTGGTGTATCATCACGTGTTGAAATCCCATGCTCTTTGGGTTGATACCAATGTGAATTTGCAACAAAATAGAAAGAGAAACTGGCCCTCTGCAAATAACATGATCGGGCTGGAAAGTGTCAAGAAGTGTATTGAAATCGTTCATAATAGTTGCAGATTTTTTCATGTCATGCTGAGACCACGGATAGTTCAAAGAGTAGAACTTGCACTCGACTGGATTTTTGACAAGATTAGTCCAATGATCTGCCCACGCCTTTATCTCTTCGCCATCCTTGTAGCGCACTTTGTCCCACAAGAGCAGAACTCGGATCATTCTTTTTTCACAAAGAAAGACGAAGAGGGAAGAAAGAAAGAAAGAAAGAAAGAAAGAATTGTCCGTTTTTTTCTATTTTTATTTTTTTCGAGCAAAAAAAAAAACTCAAGAGGTTATAGATTTCTTGGCCTGGTTCGCATGAGTTCTACCACAATAATCATGCACTTTTCCATTTGGTTCTACGTAGCATGGCTTATCGCATCCTGGAAATTTGCACATTTTCTTCAAATTTTCACGAAGTTCCATAAGAAGTTGTCCCAGCTTGTTCTCTCCTTGTCCATTACCTCTGAAAATGCACACATACACACACATTTTTTTCTCTTTTTTCTTTCTTTTCTCAGCTTCTTGTCCATGAAAGGTACACGAATAGTGGGATTCCAAGCGGCCACAATACTGAACACACCAAAGAAAAGAAAAAGAAGTGCTCGGCTAATATTCGGTCATGTGTAGGTGACATTACTGACAAATGAACTTCTAGAGAATTGACACAAATAAAAACACTTGCTATGATCATGAAAGCATAAAAAATAGAAGCGAGAACAAACAACATTTTTCTTTTTTTTTCTTTTTTTTCGTTGTTGAAGGTGTAGTGGCGACAAACAAGTTCTTCATTTTGTTTTCCGCTCAAAGAAATGAAGTACACGGCTTTTGTACCCAAGAGAAGAATCTGATGATTTTATGCAGTGATTGTAACATGCCAAGAGAATATCCAAGTTGTTTTCTACATCTATCAAATGATTTCCGATGTCTGCCAAGTAGAATTTGTTTCCCATGAAGATGATTGTTCCTGGTTCACACTCAAAATCTTTACAGGAAGGTTCATAGAATACATTTGTTTCTACAAAATCCTGTGTTTCAGAGGCTGTGAGTGTGGTAATAAATACATCCATGGCAAACACGCCGGCAGTGACAAGAACAAGAGATATTTCTCTATCTGTTATCGGTCCCTCTGTTGTTTTAGGATCAAATAGGCTTCTTAGTTTATCTTCTCCCTCCATGGCAGCAGACAGGATCTTCTGTGGTCCAAGATATACACAGAGTGAGCACAAATCTTTAAATGGGCTGAATGATATCTCATCCATGGTACCTATGGGAGTCGGGGTGTCAAAGGGCGATATGTCTAGCATCCCAATTTCATCACCCGGTGCCAGAAACATTTTGAATATCGTGTCATTGAAGAGCTGAATCCTGTCTGACCTATAATTCACCTCTTTTATATAAGTCAAGACACCCCTGGCAAGATTTGTCTTTATTCTCAGCTTTGAACCTTCGTTTAGCACTGGCAAGTTGGGTATTTCTGACTGCTCGGGAGTTCCCATAGAAATAACCTGGCACGCCTCAAATCTTCTGAGAGTATGAAACATGAAATGCATGAACTGAGAGAAGGGTTGGTAGGTCATCATGTCACCATACCCTTGTCTACCCGTACCACAAAGCATCCACCTCCTGCACAAGAAGATAAAACAAAACATAATATCCTTCTGGTGATCCATGTTTCCATAATCGACATCTCTCAGTACAAAATTAACCAAAAATCGAAGAATGGTAACAGGCCCTCTCTCAAATTCTTTTATGGTTGGGTGAAAATGAGAGGGTGGCAACACAGGTGCAGCTTCTTTGGATTTTTCAATGATTTTGGCAGACGATGATGTTTTGAGTCCTGACACTCCACCAGTTTTGCCACCATCTTTTACTATAGCAGCAATTCTCTGCGCTTCTTCTACTTCCCTGTCATACACACTCTTGATTGATTCGTCCTTGTACTTCCCTAGAATACCTGTGACGGTAGATTCGAGATCCGGGATAGTCTCCGACACAACTAGACAGTGAATGATGATGTACAAGAACATGCAATTTGCGCCAGTGCATTTTCTTCTTCCCACTAACCTGGAAAGGACATCAGATGACCAATAATTGCTCAGGTGTGGTACTTGCCTGGAGAATGTTTCAAGCAAACCATAGACAGTTGACAAGAGACAATCTTTTAAAACCTTGTCTTTTTTAAAGTCGTCCAACTTTTTGTTGTTTTCATCTGGGTGAATCAGACCAGTTTTCTCGATTGCTGCAAGAGACACTATGGCTTCTCTCATGCTTGTTTTTCCACTTTCATCGTTTCCTATGGCTGCTAGCCTGAATCTTCCAGCATGGGTTGGGGTATTATTCTTTAAACTAGATGTCAGATCATCAAAGAGCGAATTTGTTGCTTTCTTCTTAGCTTTCTGAGAAGCCTTTGTCGAGTCATAAGTTCTTTTTGCCTCCAAGATGTCCCGTGATTCTATCTCGTCTTTCCATGAAATCAAATTTACGATGTATTCTGATGTTTTGGTGAGCTCTATGAATAAATGAGCAAAAGTTGTAGTAAATTCAGAAAAGTCAAGTGTCTTGTTCCCATTCACTGTCAGTGTTTCTTCTAGGTCGCTCAATGCTTTTAATAATAGATCCCTTTTGGATATTTCAGGTGGCACTGGCGATGAACAAGGAGAAGAAGAACGAGAAGAACTAGAAAGCGATGATTCACTCTCATTTTCAGATTCAACAGATAGACCTTCTTTCTCACTGTCATCGTCATCGACATCCATTTTTCAGAAGAAAAAAAAAATAACAAGAAAATGTCACAACTTATAAAAAAGAGAACTAGAGGGGAAAAAGATAAATGATAAACGAAGTAGAGAAAGGCGATACACAGAGACATGTACAACTGCAAGTATCTCTTTTTTTCTTTTTTATTTTCTTTCTTTTTTTTTTGATCGCCAAAGAAGAAGAAAAAAAAGAGCCATCATGGAAACAACATCTTTCGATACGATTGAAATGTTCAACGTAGCAAGTCAAATAGTGTATGTTCTTGCATTAAAAAGTCTTCTGAACATGCCTAAAAAGTGTGCTACCCCAGCCATGTTTTACATTGCCATGGATTTTGCTAGCATATTCTATCATGGCATAGCATTTTTCATGGGAGCCTTTGGATTTATGAGCCTCGGGAGTTTTAATTTGTTTGACAGAGTGTTTGCTCAAGGTCTGATGGTTGTCTTTGGGCTGATGTTCATGATTATCTACAACATTGTTCTCAGAGACTGTATGATCATCTTATCTATTTTTACTCTTGGGTTGTTGATGATAGTAGCAGACATTTACTGGTTCTCGATATGCATGTTCGTCCCATGTCTTGCAGTATCGATAACACTGCACTGGAGAAAATGGGCAAGCGCTGTAAGAACTGTCACATTTTGGCTGGCTGTTTTTTTTACATCAATTTCTTTGATTCTCTACTTCATGTGGGAATATTCGCCTATATTACACTCGTTCTGGCACATGACCAGTGCTATCTCTCTTGACCTGTGGACTCAAATTCTAGCATTTCATTTTTACGGGTTTATTGATTCATCAACTGGGTATGTCATGTCTAAAGAAGCACTGACAGTAGGAACAGAATGTTTCGACGAAGAAATTGCAGGCGAACTATCACTACAAAAGTTCTCAGAAAGATGGAAACAAAATGCGAAGAACAAACAACAACAGCAACAGAGTGACACGATTTCTCAATTTTCACCAACGAAAAAGATTGCAAAGAAACTGAAAAAGTTAAGATCGATGCTGTATTTTTGAAAAAAAAAATCATCTGACAACAACATCAACGACAACAACAATAAAAAAAACAAAATAAAGAAAGAGATGGAATAAAATAAAAAGTTGCATGTACACTGTTTCTTTGTTGTCATTGTTCTTTTTTTTTCTTTTACATCCCCTTTGTTTTTTTTCAGAACAAGAATGGAAGAAGCTGTCTTCTCTCATGTTTTTAAAAATCAAAAGGCCATGACAAAAGATGTTGTTCCTGAATACAACAAAGTATTTGCTTCCGCAGATCACAAAACCAACCTTGCTTATCACTTCTTTTCTACCATGGTCCAACGAGAACAAATCGAAATCACACAAAAAGAAAGCGAGTTTTCTTCGATGACTAAACAGCTTTACTCAACCAGATTAACAAGCATTCCATCTCTTCTTGCACTATATTCATCAGACGAAGTTTTCAAGTCTGCTTTTCTTCACAATCACAGTAAATGGTGGCACCCTACAAAAAATACAAAGGGTCTTGGGTGCCTTCATCATTTACTCCAAGAGGGGAGATTTGATCTTGCAGTGTGGTACCTCGAAAAACTTCGTGTCATGAAAGACAACGGGGACGTCAACTCATGTGAAGATATTGCCATAATACATTCCGAGATAGAAACATCATGCACTCACACTTTCAATGATTTGCTCAAATTTTGTACAAAGAAAATGGATGATCAAACCTCTCGCAATCTTGTCAGACTTATATGTGACTTAGGAGGTTCGAGGTGGGTCATAAAAACAGAGATGTCGCATGCTGAAAACTATGATTCTGAAATTAGAAAAGTGACAACCATGGAAGAAATGTGCATACCACCACTCACACTGTTAATTCTTTTTGCAAAGGATGAACTTGAAGGGAGTACAAACAAGCTGGACTTCCTTGATTTGCTTCTGAAAGTGTTTGACGGCGTGAAAAAAATAGAGAAAGAAGACGAAGAAAAAGAAGAATGCATCAGTAGATTGATTTCGTGTGTGTATGTGAAAGATTCATTAATTGGCAAGCTTAGATTCAGACCATACGCATGGAAGGGAAAGATAACCACCTTTTCGCATACACTCATGGCAATATCAAACATATGCACTGGTACATCACAAGAACTTGGGGAAAAATGGCTCAGGCTATACCAATATTTTAGAAGTGCATCCTCGCTTGACAATATTTCAGAAAAAGATGGCGATGACATGACAGTGTTGCGTGTTCTCAAAAGAGATGTGGATTACCTGAAAGATTTGTCATTCACACTACCAAACAATGTCACCATAGAGGATAACCTGACTGCTCACCCATCAAAAAGATTGAAATTTCTTGTGAAGACAGAAACACACGGAAACTCATTCACTGTTTCTTTTCTAATGCAGACTAATCCCCCAGATGAATTGTTTCCTGAGACAGAATCCACAAAATCGTGGAGATACAGGTTTGAAAATCTCTTTGACGAAAAGGACACGAAATCTTATCAAGTTGGACCACTCACATATGCTGCCGTGCTTTTATCAGTAGAAAAATTGATAAACAAACTTGCTAGCAGTATATACATTTGTTCAGAGACAGATGGTCAGCAACACCCTTCTTTCTTGTTTGTTAGCAAAGAACACAAGCAGATAGTTAAATTTCTAGCAGTGGCTCTGTGGCACGTCAGTTCTGTTTCTCACACTTCAGAAAACAGTCATGAAAACCTCGTTCTAAAAATAACAAAAAAAGAAGACGAGGGTCGATACAGAGAGATTGATGTTACCGACCTTGACGGAGATGATTACGAAGCTGTTTATAATGTAGACAGAGCCAAACTTTTATCGCTGCTTTCTTATGATGATGGCAAGCAGATTCTGAACCCAGAATTTGATACTATGCACAAAATGTATCACAAATTTGTATTTGGAAGAAGAGTGAGCAGTAATCTCGGTGCCATTGCGCTCAGCAAGTACACTTCAGTAGTTTCGAATGCTATAATAAAAAAGGAGCATGATGTTTTGACAACAGCAACAACTCACTATGAAGAATGAAGAATGAAAAAGAAGAATGAAAGAAAAAACTTAGAGTATAAACAGTGAAAAATGCGTAATCACAAATAAATAAAAAAGACAAATCAAACAACGTTGCATTCTCTTTCTTTCTCTTCTTCCGCAGAAATCATGGAGAATGATCTGTTCGATGCATTTGAAAGAAATGATGAACCCGGTGTAATGTATTTACTTCATAATCACCCAGAGTTCGACCCAAACTCAAGAAATATCAGAGAAGGACACTTACAGACTATTTTGATGCATGCCTGCAATCATAAAATGGTTTCTGTCGTTAAGTTTTTGATGGATAAGCCACAATTAGATGTAAATGCTCAAGATTCCGGAGGTGATACTGCGATTTTTCATGCATGCCAGATTGGCAGTGTAGAGATAGTCAAATTACTACTCATAAACCCTAATGTGAAATTGGATCTATACAGTCACGACAAAAATCATTCTCCTCTGTGGGTAGCTTCAATAGCGAGGCCTGCAAACCACGGGCGTAGGTCTGGTAATCATACGCATATCGTAAAATTGTTGATAGCAAGTGGGCGTCCTCTTGGAGATTTTGAACATGAAATAATTACCACATATCATTCCGCAGATACACTCATGGATAGATTGACACGCCAATCTGATATGCCGACGATTAAATTGCTTGAAAATTTTCTACGCGATCAGGATAAGACTAGATTTGAAGTTCAGATGGAATTAGGAATGACAAGACCTATGGCTTCCAACCTCTTTGGTATGGTCGTGTTTCTGTGTGATGGTTTAGTCTTAGTAAAGGATCATTCATCAACATCACAAGAAATCAATGCAATGAATTCAACGAAGTTTTTCGATGTTGTTCAGAAATTCCCAATGGAACTTCAGATGATGATTTCAAATTTTGCATTTGGTATAAATGAAGAACTCATAAAAGCTGCCGACAGAGAAAAGGGATTGAAAGATGTAGCGCGATCGTTCTTACAGGAAAGACAATGAATCAAACTGTTTTTTTTTGTCTTTGAAAAAAATAAAAAGAAGAAAAATGCACATATACACACAGCGAGAGAATAAAAGAGTGGAAAATCATGTACACATCACAAATAAATAAAAGATAAATCAGTGATGATCACTTAAACAATACCACACTTTCTTTCTTTCTTTCTTTCTTTTCTTTCTTTTCTTTTCGTTTATTTTTCTTTTCTTCTTTTTTCAGACATGGGACTCAAAACCGTGATACTGAATGCGATAAAAATATTGTTGTGTCTTCCACTGTTTGTCACAGCGGTGTGGATGCTTGCACTATTAACAAGTCCAAATTATGTACTCAGAGAAAGTACCACACAAGAAGAACTCACCATATTGTCTATTGCTGTAATGGGGAGTGCTACAGCCATGTTTGTATGCACAATAACACCAAATATAGACGTGATTCATTCAATAGGAAAAGTACCTTGCCTTCTCTTGCTTTTTGAGGGTCTTCTCTTGCTTTCACTCGCAGCATTTCCAATCGTGTCACTTTCAATCTACCCAACACACCTTGCACTCATCAGAAGTTCGCGATCTCCACTATGGCCTCCTTTGCTGGTTTGGTCTATCACGACATTCAGTCTTGTTGTGTGGCAATTGATCATGTTTATCGTCTTTTCTATATCTCCAAAGAAACCCACAACGACGCATGATCAAAAGACAAGTAGACAGAATCAAATGACAAGCGAATGATAAACATGTTCACTCAAGACCAAATTTCTTGTGTATGTGTTTGTTTCTTTTTTTCTTTCTCTATGTGCTGTTGTTGTTTTTTTTTCGAAAGAAAATGAAAAAAAAAAATCGTAAAAAGTCATCATCCCTTTTTGTGTTTTTAACCATTGTTAACTTTTTGGTAGTGTTGATTTTCGTCATGTCTTTGGTAGTTATTTCTTTGTTGTTGTTGTTGATGATGATGAGGATTAAAGCGTTGATTGTCAAACCCCCTCTTTGAGCTTTTCCCCCTCCATGCAGTCTTCTTAAAAGGAAATTGTCTGTTTCCATTTGTTTCGTATCTTTGTTCGGCAACCTTTTGATAGTAGGGTTGTTTGTGATTCTGGTGATGATGCTGTTCGTGATAGTGATTTTCAGGTGCATTTCTCTGAATCCCCTTGCTCAAAGAAGTTGGATCAAAAAAGTAAGGATCCTTTGTCAAGGTCACGATTTCCCAAACATCTTTGCCTTGAAGTCTGGTGCAAAATGCTTGCAAGTCTTCAATTTCTCCAGAGATAGCCTCGTCATATTCTATTCCAGCAGATTTGAATTTCTCGAGTACTTCCATCAGAAACAAAGAAACGGATGCTTCATCATTAACAGCAGAGTCATGTACCCCAGACAGAAATGTTTGTGCACTCTTCACGATGAATTTTAGAGAGATCATGCCCCTTTCAGAAATGTTGGCCAGGATAATCAAACCAGAAAAGTTGACTCGCTTAACTCCAAAACACAAATTCATGCGCTTCAAATGTGCGACGAGAATTGGAAAGATAGCCTGAAGCTTCTTCTTTAAGTCAGACAGATACACGACACTTGGACAAGACGAAGAAGATGAAGAAGAGCCTGGTCCAAACAGCAGTTCATTCAGTGTTACAAATCTTTCAGGGATGCAAAAGATTGTTAGAGATAAAACATTCTCTTTGAGAAAATCCAACAATGAATCCTCGGCCTTGTTCCTCAAAAAGTGACACAGCCTAGAATGTTCATCTTCTGTTCTAGGAGTCACAACACTGGCATGAACAACATCGCAAAAGAAAAGTGGTCTTGTTTTCGTAGCATTTATCTCGTTAATCCTAATCTGTGAGGCGGAATCAAGCAATGAATTGACAGAAGATGCTACGTCCACTTTCACAATGAAGTTTCTATTGATTTCAAATGAAATGGCAGGAAGTTCGGATGTGTCTGTGATCAACAAAGACTGCTCTTCTTCTCTTGTTGAAGAATTGTGTTTGCTTCCAAACCCATTGCTTATTTGAGATGACTTGCTTGTACAAAAGAAGAGTGACATATCTCCCTTTCTTTTTTAGAAAAAAGAAGCCAAACAAAAAGTCAAGGAGGAGTAAAAATAGAAAGCTCTGTTTGACATGCACGTTTTTTATCATCATTATTATTATTATCATTCGTTGCACAAGATTCCTCCGCTTTTTTTCATCTTCATCATCACCTGCCAAGAAATGTCAAAGAAAGGCATTCAAAACCTTAAAAACTTTAATTGGTTTTTGAAAAATGCGATTCTTTCAAATAACGAGGATTTTGAAACCAAAGCAGAAGAGATGATGCCAAACTTTGATCCACATGTTTTGATATTCAACCGAGTCGATAATTTATTGGAACAGGCTCTCAGATGCAACAATGTTAGGGCTACAAAGTTTCTTCTTGATCATCCTCTGATCATCCCCGATTTTATAGATTACAACTCAGAAAATACCGAATTCTGCGAGTTTATTCACGAGTATAAACCCAAGCAACAGATGCAGAGGAAACGCGGATATGATGCATTCTTTCTGTTAATGAAAGACAAGAGAGTGAATGTCAACAAACAAGACGAATACGGAAGAACTGTCCTTTTTAACGTCGTGCATAAAGATTTGAAACCGGTGTTTTTAAATCTGATCGCATTTAGAGGAAATGATCTCGATATCACTCTCAAAGGTAGAACATATTTCAATGATGAATACAGAACACCTCTACAAGTCGCAGAACACCTAAATTATGATGTAGAAATGATTCATGTACTGAGAGGATTTGAAATAAACAAGCCGAGAGTCATAGATTATTGCAGACACAAGATTGGTTTAGATCACGAACTTACCGCTGAATTTTTTGCTGTGATTGTACTATATTCGGATGACATGCTGAAATTAAAATCACCACAGACAAACTTTTTAGGCATAGTAGAAGACATTTGCTCGGATGATGCTGTCAAAACAAGATTTATCAAAATTGCTTCTAAACTTCCAATGGAATTGCAGATGATGCTTTGTAATAGGGTGATGAATTCGAATAAAACTCTTGTTGGTGTAAATCACACAGAAAATGCACTCAGGCGGATTGTTAAAGTGTTCTCGTGAAAATAAAATAAAAAAAGAAAAAGAAAAGAAAAAAAGTATATGCAATAAAATACAGCACCACCACACACACAAAAACCAACTCACTTGTTTCATTTTTTACTTTTTTGAATTGAAAAAGAGGGGGTGAAAATGACATCGCTGTATGATCATATCATCTCTTTGATTTGTGAACAACAGGGTGAAATTGTTCATCGTGGTCATCCAAATACTCCAACACAACAACCTCCTGAGAAAACCACAAAACGCGGGGATGAATTCATAAACAAGCGGAAAATCATAGAAGACAATATATGGTTTTTTAAACATGACTTGCTCGACAAGGAAAAGGAAAAGGAAAAAGCGCCACTTTATCAACATGCTATTGACTACCTTGACAAACGGCATTCGTTTTTGGCCTATCTTTCCACAAAATTCAAGTTTGATTTTTTAAAGAAATTAGAAATAAAATCCGATGCACGTCCACTACAAGACAATGAAGTTTACATGGTATTTTCCACAAAAGATGAAATAATAAAAGGGCTTGATCTTTTACTAAGAGTAGTACACATGTCTGATTGCAACGATATTTACATTGATCTGGAAGGTGACATGGTGACCAATCCAGACGATACAGCTGGCGTTAAAATTGGTCTTGGCCTCAAAAGAGAACACAGAACAATGAGCATGATTCAGATATCTGTTGGACTCGGCCCGGCGTTTCTTTTTTATTGTCAACCAGATGAAAACAAAAAGGTGATAGATACATATATCACGCATGGTCTCAGAATCAATAGTTTCAGACAACTTCTCAAAGAAAAGCATTGTATTTTTTATTCAATGGAAAAAGATGTAGAGGCACTCACGAGTCACCTTGAAAAAATTGAACTGGTTTTGGGAAATGTCGAGGATTTACAAATAACTCTTGGTGCTGTTTATCAATTTCTTGCTAAAGAGCAACCAACATCAGATATTAAACGCACTGGGTTTGCAACAGCTTTGGGACATTTCTTAACAGAAAAAGAATATACAAATTTAAATAATAGTAAAGGCAAGGGCGAGGGCAAAAGTCAACAACTGAAAAGCTGGGGAAGTGCACAGGGAAATGATTTGTTATATGCAGCCAACGATGTGAATTACCTGTTTGCTTTGAAAGTCATCCTGAGTTTTAGAGACGATGTAGAAAACTCATTGGATAGTAAAAACAATCTGACTGTGCAAATCGTCGAAAGAAAGAGAGCATTGCTTCATTTAGCAAATGGAACAGTCAAAGATGAGAAAATGAAAACCAAACTTCTGGAATCGTTGAGAAAGCCCTTTCATATGCCATACCCAGACAAAGCAAAATAAATAAATTGACAGAAAAAATAGCAACATGATCAAACAAATCAAATTTCCTTTTTTTCTTCTTTTTCCTTTACTTCTTCTTCTTTTTCTTCTTCTGTACAAATCATGGAGAGTGAATTGTTCGCTGCATTCAGAACACAAGACGAAGAAAATGTCATGAATGTTCTACGTGACCATCCAGAGTTCAATCTGAATGTTACATCCAAACGCGGAAAGACTCCTCTCATGCTTGCTTGTATACACGGAATGGTTTCTGCCGTGAAATTTTTACTGGAACACCACCAAGTGAATGTAAACGCTCAACATCTGGATGATGGTCACACTGCAATTTATATTGCGTGCTCGCATGCTGAAGTAGAAATAGTCAAATTACTTCTGAAGCATCCCGATGTCAAATTAAACCTCTACAACCATGAAAATAACCAATCTCCGCTGTGGAGCGCTGCAATCAATAATAACATGCCCGTAGTAAAATTACTGATAGCAAGTGGACTAGACTTGGGAGATTTTAAACATGAAATAGTTACCACGATGCATGCAGCAGATACACTCATAGATTCTCTGGCACACAAACATTATTGGGACATGATCGAACTGCTTGAAAATTTCCTACAAGACCAGGATAATATCAGGTTCAAAATTCAGATGGAATTGGGAATGACAACCCCCATAGCTTCCAAACTCTTTGGCATGGTTATATTTCTGTGTGATGGTTTAGTTTTAGTAAAGGATCGTTCATCCTCATCACCGCAAGAAAACAATGAAACGAAATCAGTGAAGTTTTTCGATATCGTTCAAAAGTTTCCAATGGAACTTCAGATGATGATTTCAAATTTTGCGTACGGCATAAATGAAGACCTCATAAAAGCTGCTGACAGAGAAAAGGGGCTGAGAGATGTGGCACGATCATTCTTACAAGAAAAACAATGAATCAAAAAAATGCTTTGACTTTTAAAGAAAAATAAAAAGAAGAATAAGAATAAGAAAAAAAAACACAATATTTTTTTGGAACCAAGTTTTTTTTATTGTTTACAAATGAACAACATACCCTATAAGATAAAAAAAAATAGGCATGTATATGCCCACGACTGGCTTCGTAAGTATTTGTCGACCTCGTCCACTACAAGGGTTGTGAGATTGAAACTGTATAGGGAAATAACTACGGTTGCGGCTGCGACTCTGTATGAAAATTCAATCAGAAAACGACCCTAATTTTTAAAAAAAAATAAGTTTATACACTACTTGAATTCATCCAGTGCAGTGCGCAATATTCGAAGACAACAAGGGAAACGTGGTCTCTGAAGTTATCGGAATTCTGGCGAATGACGTCCCAGCCCCACTCGGTTCCTCCTTGCGTCATCGTGGATATTGCTCCCGCGACAAATACGGTAACCTCAAGCCGATTGCCTCGTCATGACGATTCCTCTTGAGTGCACTCGTGTCTTCTCTTTCCTTTTTATTTGAATTTATGTCTCCCGTGAAGTGACGAGACTTCAT
>Ga0302300_1000487_pt1 | contig 27447 bp, 29 predicted proteins | sample III_Palsa_E1_1_FD_198756 | JGI IMG/M metagenome (GOLD analysis project Ga0302300, IMG submission 198756) | Peat permafrost microbial communities from Stordalen Mire near Abisko, Sweden - III_Palsa_E1_1 | ecosystem: Environmental > Terrestrial > Soil > Palsa > Peat permafrost | place: Sweden... | reverse complement strand
ATATATAGTGATAATATATAGTGATAATATATAGTGATAATATATAGTGATAATATATAGTGATAATATATAGTGATAATATATTATGTATTATTTTTAGTGTTACATATTGTATTATTACTATAGTATGTTTTGTATAGTTTATATTACTTATCTGGTAAGTAATTAATATATTTTTAATAAGGTGGTTAAAAAACCATACCTCACTAACGTATTGGTTATATTAATAATCTAGACAATAATCTTTAATAAGACAAATAACAACATACTTTAGTTGTTACCTGTGAAAGGACAAGTATTCATGTCCATGATATGTATCTAGTATAGTGTCGTGTGATACACAATTTATAATTGACACTAGTATTTAGTTGAATGGTCAAAACAGTTATTTACAAACTACTACAAGTAGTACTTATTATTTATATAACATCATCAGATTAAATAACCTTGTATATACATTACTTATGCAAACTAACATAAACTTAACACTTAACATGTTTAAGTATATTTTATCACTGTAAATGTAAATGTAGTTTAACATAATATTTATAACATGTATCGAAGACAGGAAAGTTTAACTTGTCTTTTACAATATAAGGTAAAATAGTGTTCTTATTACTCTAACACATTATATATTTAATATAATCTATCTCCTATTCACTCAACAAAAATTTGTTTGTTTAATATAAACAAACATGTTAACATTATATTGTGTAATATTGCAAGATGTCATGTTGATGACCACAGATAGTGTTATACTATTTAAATATATTGTACATATATGTATGCATCAAAGAAATGTTATTTAACTATTAAATAACAACAATATTGTTTATTATTTAATTATAACTAATATGTTATGTTTGTTAATTACTAACAGTTTAACAATATTACCATTTTAATATAAATCGATAAGATCCAGTATCTCTAATTATTAGTATCACTTTACTGTAAAGTGGGAAGAAGAAGAAAGAAAAGAAGGAGAGGGAAGAGAGGAAAGGGTAAATAACGTAAACGAGATGGGAAGGTGTATAAACAAGAAATTTCTTGTTTATACGTTTTAACCATTTTTATTACCATGACCTATCCCAATCACGGTCAATTGGGTTGGGGTCAAGGAAAAACCAGTACTTCTTACCATTACAATTGGTATATGCATAGAAAGCACGGTCTTTAGATGACACAACGGATGACTGAATGTTACCATAAAATCTATTCTCACCAATTTGTTGTATAACATCTGCCCAGTCCATGTCATCGTCATCATCAACATCATGAGATTCCGTCCTAAAACAAACATGTTCGTTATCACCAATAGTATCGAGGATAGTTCGGAATCCAATGTCAACAAAACAAACCTGGTTCGAACCATCTGAGTCATGTTTTTGTAACATTTCCAACTTACTGTTACTATTGTCATTGACACCAGTCAACAGGTTATATGCTAATTCGATACCTTGCAAATCCCATAACACTGGCCATCCTGCTGACACTTTACACAAATGTATCTGTTTTGCATCCACATATTCATAATCAATAGTAAAAGGTGGCAACTTACTGTCTTCACTACCATTGCTATTAACATCAACATCACTATCAATCGACTTGGTCAGTGTTGTCTTCTTGACTTTTGTTGTTTGCCCATCATTTCGACAACAAACAGAGGTTGGAATAACAATAAAGTAATTAGTACCCATTTTACTGGAATCAGAGTGTGTTTACTTATTAAGTATGTCACTTTGTTACATCAAAAGGTATCATTAACACATCTTACAGTCTAATAATATACAGTTTGTTTAATGTATATCATTATTGTTAATATGTATATGTTGTTAATGTTAATGTGTTTATATACGTGAAAAAAAGATGGACAGATATATACTGTTGGAAATAACCAATGATATAACTTATTTATACCTTTAACCTGACTACTTATGTAAGTATTAGTGCCTCAATATGAGCTTCAATCTGATGCATACTGTTATGGTAGTTATTTTTCAACTTATGGTGAATATATAAACTTACCAACTGACCTAACATTACAAAGAATATATATATATATATATGCTCTTGATGATATCAGTTGTAAACTGTTAACTCTTGTTAGCAATGATTAATATACATAAAAATTGTAGTTTACAATATTATACCGTTTACAACATTGTGTTGTAAATAAGGAGGAGGGGATGGAATAGAATAGAAGAAGAAAAAGAAGAGGGATGACGTAAGGAAAAGAGAGAGAGAGAAGGATGATAAGTAATTACTGTTGTTGAAGGATAAACTCCATCTTGTTTCTCTGTGCACACAAAACATTGTTTGTATCGGAAACAACAATAAGTTTACTTGTTTTCATCCATGGATTGTAATCCAACATTTCACTAATGTTGGTACTTGGAATGGAAAACAACACAACATCAAATGGTTTAAATTTTGTCTTTGACACTGTGTGGAAAGTGGTTAAAACAATTTTCTTTGAATCCAACGTATGGTCATAGCCTTCACTGTCTTCACTCGTATTTAACAACGTAGACAAGTGAACGGCTACATCATTGTTTGCAACATTTGTCATGGACTTTGTTGTGCATATTTTGGTATTTAATGTAGTTAAACCACGACAGTGTTCAGCAAAAGCATGTATTTGTTCCATCCGTAATGACACATAAAGAATAGTTTGACCACGTTTGTAGTGCAGTTCAATGGTATCTAGTAATAGTGTATTTCTAATTGAGTCCTGACATATAGCAGAAACAAATTTATTCCATTCGACAATTACACCATTAGATGTATTTCTCAAATTCACCTCCAAACTCTTTGTGTCCAACACAGGATTGGAATAAGATAAATGTTCAATGTTAACCATTTTTTTGTTTTGTTTTGTTTATGTTAACTTGAGTTTAAGTTATACTGTTATTTTTTTTACTTTCAGTTTATAGTAATGGTACATTATAACATAAACAATTGTTATTTACTTCCTCTCCACCTTTTTTCTTTTCTTCTTCTTTGTTATCTCTCATCCCTTAAATTTCTAAACTTCTAAACTCTTGTTCTTTTTTACTGTAGTGGAGAATGTGGGGAAAGTAGATACACAATTATTACATACATGTATATGTTGTTGTATACACGAAACATGTTTATGTACATGAAAGAAGGTAGATAGTGTTAAACAACCAATAATGTAACTTATTTATACCTTTAACATGTTTGTATGTGTGCAAAATTGACACTACTAAAGAGTTTGAGTAGAGAAATGTCTGACTTAACTAATGTCCAATACCAGATTGTTCACTCCGGCATTGAGGTTAATGGTTGTGATAGTACTGTCACGTTCAAGCAAGAGCCAGCGTTTATCCTACATAATGTAACTTGTATGATTACAAAGATGAAATTGAAACCACCAGTTGGTTCTGACACATCCCAATGTCTGTATCGTCTTTTGTTCATGATGTGGATCGTAATACTGTTGACAGACTTAATAAAATAACCAAATATTGTCACGATATTTTAATCAAAGAAAAGCTGTGTGAGTCAAACGGTAACAACTTGGAGATTAAGTCTCCTGTCAGTAACAATGGTCACACTAGTAACATTACTTTTAACCTTAATCGTGCTGGGGTCTCAACAATCTTAAATTTACCAAGGGTAAGATTACTGTACCAATTGAAAGTATGTTATCTATTAACAAGTTTACTGCCTCTGAGTTGATCTTCACTATCCCTAAGTTTACTTACTCCTCAAATCGCATGCAAATTCGAGACCGACTGGTCACTTGCAGCCTCGGTGATGTTGTTAATGACGATGTTAACGACTATGATGATGTTTCTTCTTGTGAGGAGGATGAGTTATGTCATTAAGACACATTACAATTTACCAGATTAGATATGTTTATGTTTACAACCCCAAGTTGTAAAATTAATGGTGTTACAAGTCCAAGTGTGGAATCATATGGCTTATATAAGCTCGTAACTATTACTGTCCATAAGCAAGACATTTATACATATTTAATAATAGCATGTATATCAACACAACAAATAACTTTACTTACCTAGTAGGTAAACATTTTAATACTTATGAACTTATGCAGACATTGTGAACTTGGCATTATGCACTTTTCATCTTAATACCATTTTTATATTTCTATACTTTATAACTATAATTATTACATTATGATTACTGGGTAAAAATAAGAAGTAAAAATAAGAAGTAAAAATAAGAAGTAAAAATAAGAAGTAAAAATAAGAAGTAAAAATAAGAAGTAAAAATAAGAAGTAAAAATAAGAAGTAAAAATAAGAAGTAAAGATGCTTGGGTCTTTTGATACTGTGTTTACGATTCTTCTGTTTGATCACCGTCATTGTATGAAGTGATATACAAAATGATGTATGTATGATAAACCATTATGATTCTCAAAACTAATGTTAACCATAATTAGAGAGAGGGATTAATGAGATGAGTGTTGGTGTTGGAATGATGACCCAAAGTTACTTGTTAATAAACTTTTGTGGTATAATTTGGGTTATGGTATGAGAAGACTTAATTTTATTGATGCAATGCTTGGTATCTATAGATTGGAGACTAGAAATAATATTGTTAGTGCATTGGATGTGGTAGTTGACAGGGATTTAATTATTGTTAGTCCTTATGTTGATAACATAAATGATATTATTGTGATGACAGCACAGTCATCATATCAGATACTTAACATACCTCCTATTATCAATGAGATATTATTACATGATGATTGGTTGTATGAACTTACCATCTTATCTGTGTTAAAAATGGTTATGGGTAATAAACAAAATTGGAAATTAGTATCTGAAACACTTGGACAGTTGGAATCACTGATTAACAGTGGTCTAATAATTTTTGACCCCATTTATATGACAGTAAGATTGTCATCGTTCATTAAACAAGTAAGAGACCAAAAATATGGTTTGTTGTATAATGTTAAACATATTCTTGACAAGACCAGGTTTACAACCATCTTCACAAGTAGTTATATTATGCAAACACTCCACCAAATGATAAGACCTGATAGTCAAATAACAGTAAAATACATAATCGATACTATAACCGAACATGCTTATGTTGTTAAGGTACAAGATAAGATTATAAATATCATCAAGGCTGAAGTCATCAGTGGTCATTTGATCGTTGATCATCACCCAATTAATACTTCTAGTACCATCTCTTTATCTATTGATGAACAAGTTACTAGTGCTGACCTATCTGTATTATCCCCATTATGGTTATTAAGACCAACCAGGGATAAAATTATGTCATTGGTCGATATCATTTCAAATAACTTTATTGTTGATGGGAAGATATTTTCTTGGGATCATGTACAAAATATGTTAATGGCAATACAACATGTATTCCAGCTAGGCTTAGTTAAATATACATTATCACTACTTCCCAAGCAAGGTTGCATTACACTAACACCTACCGGCAAACAATTTATAGAACACCAACCAACAAGATCCCATAACAGATCCGGTAGGTGTGATAGAGATTTACCAGTCTACTCAGAAACACAATATCTAGCACAATCGTCATCGTTACAACAACAGTCATCATCATCATCACCACCATATTTTGACTTTGATGGATATTAATGTTAACAATGAGGATAGTAATATTATATTATAATAGTTACCAACCTCTGTTTACTTTATTCTTAATTATTTTAACTTTGATAGGGGGAGGGAGAGGGAGAGGGTAGACTTACACTTAATTACATTGTTTAATAACTACAACCAGGTTGTAGTTTTAACACGCACACACACACTATGTATAGTATGTATGTACATTAACATGTATTAGACTTAGCGAATGAATTACATGATAATATGTTTTAACTCCAACATGTTATCTATATATTTTTAATTATGAGGTAGACGATAATAGGATATACAAATTCTATTACTAAGTAACGTAATGTTTATTTAATATTGTATATACAAGATTAAAAACATATACAAGATTAAAGTAATTACTACATTCAAGTGAACAAATGTACAAATACAGTAATAAATATACTAATACAACAAATAATTTTACTTACCAAGTAAGTAAATATTCTATTATTTATAAATATATAAACATTGTAGGGATAATGTCATAATGTCTTTCTTGTTAATACTATCATTATACTTGTATACCTTTACATTTTAACATACTAAGGATGTTAAATGGTTATACAATTTAAATTATTGGAAACAAGGATAATATAGGTGTTATATATTTTATTGTAATATATATTAACAGTATGTTAATTAATTAACATGGACTTTGTTTACTTTATGATAGTAGATGATAATTGTTTATACTCTTTCCAGGAAAGAGTTAATACTAAACCAATAATATGTTACACATCCTTAATATAGGATAGACCAGATGCTTGTTCGAGTTGACATCACACCATTTCACGTAGTGTGACTTTATCAACCTCAGATGGGTATTTACGGGTTTTACAGTTAACATAGTAGTTACCAGTAATGGTGTTTGTGTCTACTAAAGCCAAGTAAGTATATGTGCGAGCACCATATTCAGTGCTCATCATCGTGCTGGACATAAGCTTCCTCATAGTGGGTGTTAATCCCCTGAACAGATCACTGACAATAGCACCAGAATGAACAGAAGTATATGCAATATTTTGATATCCCTCACTGTGAAGTAAGTCCCTTAATTTAATACTATACATGGTAATAAGTAGTTTAGTAGTAATGTAAGCAATGAAGGAATTATTGTCTTAATTTACCCTGCCCACATATATATATACTTTACCAAACCAACAAGAACTGGATGACAGATTTACAATAAGACATTGTTTTCCCGACTTTGTATACCGTTTAATAGCAGGTAGTAACTTCATTGTTACAATATAATGACCTACAACATTAACTAAATACATTGATTCATAGTCTCCAAAACCAGTAGTAATAATACTTTTGTCAACAGTAAACATACCAGCATTACAAATAAGTGTAGCAATTGGTTTGTTGAGGGACACAACAGTATCACAAAAAGTATCTATATTATCCCTGTCAACCAAATCAAGATGATAAAAACTAACTTGTGACCCAGATGTTGATGAACAACATTCCGTTTGTAACATATCACTAGCCTTATTTACCTGTAATGACATCACAACCAGTAATAATAACATGATACTTACCATGTTTAAGTAGATTACGAGCAGTTTCAAAGCCAATTGCTTTTGTTCCTCCTGTTATAATGACAAGTTCACGTTCGCTTTCACACTCACGTTCACCAACATTTGATGTACTTAGTTCTTCTAACTGTATTTCTTCTGAGTTTACACCTACTCGGTTCTTCACCACTCTACCCTCCTTTATCTCCCGCTCTAGTATAGTTATCACCAAAAAGTTCCTTTCTCACTCTACCCACTGTCTCTGCACATTGGTACCAAACGAATAAAAGTTGCTTGTATAAGCGATAAGATTATGCATCATAATTAAACATTTTAAGGTTGATATAGTACTACTTATTATTTAAACAAAAATACACACAATATATGTTTTAATACTGTTATTTTTTACATATCCGCTGTGGTCAACTTAAATGTACCTACCCACTCTCCTCCTCACAACAATAATAACATAAGTTAATGTGAATGTGTTCTTTTTAACTCATGTTACTGTGTTATATTAACAATTATGTTCACTATACACATATATTAATAACCTTAAAATATTTTTAACCAGTTTAACACATACACATACACATACACATTAATAATGTTATATTACTACAAACATCACACTAAAAATTGTGTTAATTATTACAACTCTACGTACTTTTATACTGTATTTCATAACGTGATCTGAATGCAGAAATTTAACTTGTATTTTACAACATGAAGTACAAAATAGTATCTTTAATATAATATAGATATTTAATATAACTTACCCTGTCATTCACAAAACGTAAACTTGTTTGTTTACAATCAATGAGACATCTTAACATTATATAGTATAATGTTGTAAATATTCTCTTTCAACGTAGTATTATATCATATTAAATAATATGACACATACATGTATTAAAATAGTGCTAATTAATAATTAAATAACGGTGATAACTATTGTATGATATTGGAATGGATATTATATAATGTGTTCACATATTAGTTTTATTAGTTTTATTAGTTAATTACATATGATTTAATATTTAAAATAAAATCTCTCCTATTAACAGTGTTACTATTTCAATGTAGTTCCATGAGTTTAGACTGTCTAATTAATAATTACCAGTATCACTTTACAGTAAAGTGAGAAGGAATGAATGTGTGGAGGAGTGGAGGTGTTGATGTGGAGATGAAGAAAGAGGGTAGATAAAAATTATTCATGTATTACATACATATATAATATTTGAGTGTTTTTATTAATTTTAACTATGTTGTTACCATGATCTAGCCCAGTCTTTATCAATTGGGTTGGGGTCAAGGAAAAACCAATACTTCTTACCATTACAAACAGTATAAGCATAAAAGGGATAGTTGTCAGGTGATACGAGAGATTTAGTTTGCTCACCATACATTCGTGTCTCACCAATACGCCGTTTAACATCTACCCAATCCATATCGCTACTATTATCATCATTGTAAGTTTCCGTCCTAAAACACACATCCTCATTATCACCAATAGTATCGAGGATAGTTTGGAACCCAATATTAGTAAAACAAACCTGGTCTATACCTCCAAGTTCCGGCTTCCACGTAATCTCTAGCTTATTACTATTGTCATTGGTACCAATCAGCATGTTGTATACCAATTCAATACCTTGTAGATCCCATGACACTGGCCATCCTGCTGACACTTTACAAAGATGTACTGTCTTTACATCTACTTGTTCATAATCAACAATAAAAGGTTGTAACTTATTATCTTCGCCTTCACTATCACTACTATTATCACTATTATCACTATTATCACTATTATCACTAATACTACTACTATCACTACTATTACTCGACTTCTTGAGTACCATCCTTTTAGTCTTTGTCACTTGACTGCCGTGTTCGGGACAAAGAGAAACTGGAATAACAACAAAGTAATTAGTACCCATTTAATTGAAGTATTGTTTTTATATTATATCATTTTGTTGTCTAACAATACATATATGTTGTTCAACCCATCAACATAGTGAGTTCTTAGTAATATATAGTTTGTCTACTCAACATATATTATTCTTATTAATATAACTAATTACCAACAATGACGATACAAAGAGTATCTTATTAACTTATAGTGATGAAATTTTGTTTATTGTTATTATTTGACATTGTATAAAATTAAACTCCTTATATCACGGATACAAGAATGTGATTGTAACAAAATGATTTAATGAACAGGATATGTGACAACATGGTCGCAAAAGTATGACTGACTTAACTAATGTTGAGTACGATATTATTCGTTCTTCGGCCTATAGTATGATAACAGGTGATTATACAGTAAATTTCAAACAAGAATTGGTGTTTACCATTCATAACGTAGTTTGTATGTTTAAGAAATTGGAGTTAAAAGTCACCGCAATCTGATTCTGACAACAACCTTTCCTATCTGAGTCGCTTGTTTGTGTATCATGTTGACAATGATATCGTTGACAGATTCAACAACCTAGAACAATATTGTCAAGATATTTTACATAAACATAACATTGTAAAATATGGTACTAAACAAATAATTGTTGACTCACCTCCACTATCATCGTAAAAATAATAACTACTTGTCACTTAATCTCAACTGTGCCGGTTTAAACAATGTTAAGTTTATTAAACAAGGTACTATTGTGATAGTAACATGCCGGTTTCTTGTACCTTCACCGCTACCCAACTAACCTTTACTATTCCTAAAATTACATATTGTTTTGATCGCTTAACGCTTCAAGATAAATTAATTACATGTTACATTAGTAATGACGCTACTAATAACTATGATGATAATCATCATCCTAATGAAGAAGTTGGATCTTGTCATTATTAACATACGTATATCTATGTTACAACTTAAGGTTGTAAAAAATTAACAGTGTTAAAACCCCATTTGGACATGATCAATGTGATATTAATACACTGATAACTGTTATACATCAATTGTTACATCTAATACTCTTATATATTTCACATGTACATTGTTTGATAGTATACAATAATTTTAACTGTAAACATATGTTAATTATATATTATCCTAATTGTGTGTTATCTTTACTTAGTAAAGATATCGTTAATAAAAATGTTACTCTAATCATGTGTTGTCTTCACTTAGTAAAGACATTATTGGTAAAGATATTATTAGTAAAGATATTATTAGTAAAGATATTATCCTAATTGTGTGTTATCTTTACTTAGTAGAGATATCGTTAATGACAGATATTGTTATTAATATTTTATGATGTAGATGTTATATTTTTATTTGTTCAACATCATATAGTTGATGACTAAGCGGGTAATGTTTACTCATTGACAACATGGAGAAAGTTGGTTGATATGATGGGAAATTTAACAAACAGTGTACTGTAGTCAACACCATTCTCATTATGTGTATCCTCAACGTTAAGTTTGAAGTAATGCACATCATCATCAGGAACATTGTCAATGTATTTACCAAAACTTATCCAATTTGTATTTTGATTGGGCTCGACTAGACCAGGCATATAAATATCATTAGATGTTATTGAATATTGAATACTATTGTCAACAGCTATATGAATGACTTTGTCAGATGACATTACTTTGTCAGATGACACTACTTCAATATTAACATTATCAACCACACACTCAACAGATACATCATAAGATGTATCATGAATAGTGAATTGTGGAAATTGGTTTTCAGCTTGTTCAATAGTTATCACAAAATTGTAAATTTGTTGACTAATAACTATCATATTGTATATTACATCATCCATAACGAAATTACTGTACTTGACAAGTGTATAATTATCATGTAAATTATTGTTTGCTTTAATACCTACTGGCTTACGCAACAATTCAACCTTTTGAAGTACATTAAGATCATCATGTTGTTTATAATTTGCATATTGTAAGTGATATGTATGTTTGTCATAAGTAACAACATTCATTGGTAGAAATTTCACACCCTTTAACTCTAAATATTTTCTTAACAATGTAATTTTTGCTGTATTAAAGAACAATGGGAAATTTGCAATTGCAAATCCTATGAACGAATTACTATAAACAATATTACAAGTCCCACTATTAGAGTGGTTATCATTAGGACAAAATAATAACGAATACATAATTAAACTTTCAACATCAACTGTTTTGAAGATTCTTCTGGTTCTATATCTTGATAGATATATAATGGATAGGTGATACCTAAAGATTTAACAAAGGATATAAGATCTTTGGTTTCGACATAAGATCCGATGTTCTCAAGTATCTCTGGTGCCAATAACATGTTGTTTTTAATATAATTAATATTTATTACAACAATATGTCAACTAATAATACATGTCTTTGTACACATAGTTATACACATATCGTAGTGTGTGTGTGGGTGTGGGGGAGGAGGAGGAGTTTTACTCATCTAATGAGTAAATATAATTTATAATTGTTGGACTTTAGATTTTAATTTTATACGTATTAATACTTTGTTCATGAATAAATAGTAGTAATAACATATATTCACTGTATACAAAAATATATAACGTTAGAATGATATGTGTGTTAATAATCATAATAAAATACTGTGATAGTACTTATTATTGTAATAAAATAATATGTTACTTATTACATGAGTAACTTACATATTCCATTATCATGACTAAATTTTATACATTATTAAATGTTATTTACCTTCGTAATATCAACTTGTTTGTAGCCAACAATAATAAAATATTTATCTAAGTGACATTAATCTTATGACTATAAATACTTAGTTGGATAATACCGATAACAATTTACCGATAACAATTTACCGGATGGTATTTATACACCCATGTCGTAACCAATACATCTTATCTACTTGACAGGAAAGTCAACATAATTTAAAATTTTGTGTTTGTGGAGTTGGAAATAATACATCTTACCTATTGAAATAATATACTGTGTTCACTAGGAAGATAAGCAAAGAAATGTGATGATAATTATACCTGATAGTGGGGGTACTATCTTTGATAGTGAGAACAGTATTAAAAAGTGAGATTATTAAATTTAGTGTGATGTGTGACACATAAATCATGAATGAAAGAGGGAGAGGAACAAAGAGGAATTTTGAGGATTTTGAAGAGCGGGATGCCAAAATAGGTATGCATGATGCCCATATTTACTATCGTCTTAAACATAGAACACCAAGTGAAGAACAATATCTAGTTAATCAGCTACGCAATGGACGTGATTATACTGAGGCGTCAGGTAGGATGATGTTACAATACTTAGTTTCACTATCACCCAGTCAACTCATTGAGGAAAGAGAGTATCCAGTGTTCGAGTGGAAGTGGGAGGGTGATGAGTACTATCACTCAGACTTTGGTGTATTTATCGGTATTAAACTTAAACAACTGTCCGATTATGAGTTAAACAAACTGGCATATAAACTAATTACGACCGAGGGTGAAGAGTATGGTGAGGACTATGGTGTAGAAACACCACAACAAGCTTTTAACCTGTTAAAACAACTTCAAAGACATTACGACCCCGACGAGGTTGACCCCACATTCTTTGAGTCCGAGTTTAAATCTGACTTTCATGATTACCTGCTGACATCTTGAATCCACACAATACTAGTAATAGTAAACCATGCCACATTCCCATCCCAACTTCATCATTGTTACTAACAACTATATTTATAATTTTACTTTAATTTATTTGTATCCATAGGATACAAAATGTATACATGTTTAGTTAACAATCTTATTAAGATTCGACTACAATTTTAACTTCTTTATCTCTATACTTTAGAGACCAGAGAATGTTACTATTTAACACACATTAGAGATGTTAAAATATAGTAACATGATTTGAGATGTGTATATATATCAGGATGTTAAAATACAAAGGTTAAAATAACATGTATTAGAGAGATTAAATTATAAAAGATAAAATAACATATATCTTGGTTAAACATATCTTGGTTAAACATATCTTGGTTAAACATATCTTGGTTAAACATATCTTGGTTAAACATATATCTTGGTTAAACATATATCTTGGTTATGTTAAAACTATAAGGACTAGAAGAATAAATGTAATTATCTTATATAATTTAAATTTAGTTCAAATTTAAAAGTATAATTGTATAAGACTAAGGTATATGTGTATATATATATTCAAATAATCAACCATTGAACTAACTTAATCTAAGATTACACTGTTTATTGATATTTAATGTTATAATATACTAATGTGTTAACAACATTAATTACATTCATACACTTATCTCTCTCACCTCTCTTGCCTTCCACATCCCTGAACATACTAGTATAATTACATAAAATCCGTGTAGGCAACTAACCACAAATATTATGTAATTTTTACATATTAATAACAGTCTATTCTAATAGACAATATATGTGTATTTATGTGATTATCGCGGTTAGTTGTTTAGCGTAGCTTTTTCTCTTTCAGGTATACACCTTTTCCGCTTCGCTTATCGGTTTACATGAATATTGTGTAATTATTACTATTAATATGTAAAGTTGATAATGTCAAAAACATAAGTATAAAATGTCTGACTTTACCAATGTTAAATACGAGATTGCTAGTTCTGGACCTGAAATGATGGATGGTCATACTGTTACGTTCAAGCAAGAGTTTGTATTTACCCTACATAATGTACTTTCTTTCATCTTAGTATTATTTTTAAAATTATAAACAATAATAACATTATAATATTATAATGTTATTATTGTTTATAATTTTAAATGTTATGATATAATACATACATGATTGTTATACAGTACTATGTCACTAATAATACATATATTATTCTATTTTTTGATTGATAGTTATATGGTAATAACATTTACATGTTTATTTATTTACTGTTAACTAATGATTACTGACTACAACATCGTATTTCCTATTCTATTATTCACCTCGTGTGGATTTACTGTTATTAAACAATATTAATAATTATAACATTATTGTAATATGGTATTACAATTTACTTATTTATCTTATAACAATAAACAAAAGTTAACTTAAATTTAAAGATGCATGTGTACTTGTGATAAGAGATACATTTGTTATCTTTGTTTTTACGGGTCAAACATGTTTCGATGTATTTTTAGTCGAAACCAAACAAAACTTGTTTGTCTTGTAAAAACAAAGATAGAATTTATAATTGTATTAACAAGAACATATATTAATTTAATATGGAGTGTCTCTACACTCATTGATACTGAAGCAACCTGTTACCTTTATATTTACAGGTCAAACAAGTTTGGTTTCGACTAAAAATACATCGAAACATATTTACCTGTAAAAATAAAGATAAGATTTATACTTGTTACTATAAGTATAAATCTTAATTTAGTATATATTGGTTCTATACTTATTAACACCAAAGGACTTTTATGCTTTTATTTTTACAGGTAACATGTTTCGATGTATTTTTAGTCGAAACCAAGTACTTTTGTTTTTACAGATAAAACAAAAGTACAAGGATCCTTTAGTGCAAATGAACATAGAACTATTTTATATTAAATTTAAACTATATTTTGGTTGTTACAAGTATAATCGTTGTCTTTGTTTATACCAATATGTTTCAATTCTCGAATACTTTAAAATATAATCAAGTATTAACACACTGATGATGTATAAGTATATCTTCAAAGTTAAATTAAATTTAAGTTATACTTTTGTTAAACAAAAATACATTGGTTAAACAGATTGGATGAAGATATCTTTGTTTAACTAAGTAATCCCCTCTAAGGTATCTTTATTTAAACAAAATATCATAGAAAGACTAAAAATACGGAGTTTAAATAAAGATACCTTAGAGGGGATTACTTAGTTAAACAAAGATATTTTAATTAAACAAAGATATTTTAATTAAACAAACTAAGGAAGATACTTGTAATTACAAATGTATATAACTTTAATTTAGTATAGAATAGTTCTATACTTATTTACGGAAAAGTTATGGTTAACATATTTTTGGTAAAAATTAAATAAAACATGTTTAGCGCAGTTCATTTGTCAGTTGATGTCCCACTTCATTTCACACTTCAGACCAGACCAGAACAGGACCAACCTTCGGTTTACCTGAAAAATAAAGGTAACAACATCCTTTAGTGTAAAAGAGCATAGAACTATTCTATACTAAATTAAAGTTATATACATTTGTAATTACAACCATCTTTTCTATTATTTTTCAAATAAGTAATTTTAACTTCCATAAATATTTTTGTTTAACCAATGTACTTTTACTTACATTTGTTTAATCAAGATATGACTTAAATTTAATTTAAGTTCGAAAGTATATATATATATATATGGATATACATTATCGGATAGATAATACTTGACTACACCTTAAAATACTTGGAATAAAAAATCTCGAAATGAAAAACATGTTGGTATAAACAAAGATAAGATTTATGCTTGTAACAACTAAGGTGTAACTTAAATTTAGTTTAATTTTAAAAGATCAATAATATGTACTTATGTGTGATCAAAATAATAATGCCTATTTAACTAAAATATTTCTGTTTAACTAAGATATATTTGTTTAACCTTATTTAACCAAAATACTTTTGTATATCTTTGTTTAACCAAGACATTTCATTATGATGTGTGTGTGTGTGTTAAGTGGGTCAAAAAACACAGGATCCAATCTAGTATGTATTAGAAATGTTAATATTAATCTACCTAGAAAAGATTAAAATATAATTTATATTAGAGATATCAAAATATAAGATTTAATTGGAATACATAATTCGATACGCTTTAGTCGAAATCAAAACAATTTTGCTTTGACATGCAAATAATAATAATTAAGTATCTCTTCATCCAAATGACGTTGATATTATAATTATAAATAAATATATACTTATCTAAGTATCGTTAATAACCGATTGAGTAGTATTATACATACTACACTGTAACCAAAAGAATTATCATTAATATAATATATTTTACTTACCGAATAAGTAAACAGGTGTATTTGTAAATGTAATGAATGTATTATTACATGTTTGTCACAATTGTTTTTTTTGTTTATGTACAGGAAACCTTAATTATAACCAAAGTTTATTAACAGAAACAATAACACCACCATACCATTCAATGACATGCCGGTATCTTGCATTCTTACTGTCCCTCAACTGACCTTGACCTTTACCATTAGTAAAGTTACATATAGCTTTAACCACCTGAAACTTCGAGATAAACTAATTACTTGTTACTTTGACAATGATAACAATACCACTACGTTCGATGATTATGACAATGACGTTTCCTCTTCCTCTCATCCTCCTCCATACGAAGAGGTTGAGTTTAACCATCACCAACACATGTAAATTATTTACACTTACCAATACAATGTTCATTACAACTTTAAGTTGTAAAGTTATATCTACTCGATTATACATGTTATATAATATTGTTAATATACAACATCATAACCATGCAACACAATACAATAGTAATTATACACTTATCACTACATGTAATTACATGTTTATATAATTTGTAATTTATTTGTTAGACAATACCTTGTTGTCTAATTACCTATGTATGGTTAATACTGTTTATTACTAGTCTGATGATGTTAACTATTAGTGGATGAGGTACTTATTCGTTAACAATGTGTGACATAAAGTTTGTTGAGATGATGGGGGAATTCAACAACTGGTATCCTATGTTTAGTACCATCAGTATGTCTTATATATTCAACACCAAATTGGAAGTATCGTATATCGGTGACGGGAATATTAATGATGTAATTACTATACATTATCCAGTTTATAGTTTGATCTGGTCCCAAACCATAAAGAGCATCATTATCAAACAGTATTGCAAATTGTAGAACATTGTTGATGAACATATTAATTTTTGTGTTAGTTGCTACTACTTTAATGTGTTGATTGTTAACATTATAATTAACAAGTACGTCATAGTTTGATCCATCACGTATGTTATACAATGAAAATCTGTGCCCATCCTGTTCAAGAGTTATTACATTGTCATAAACTTGCTGACTAGCAACTATCATGTTGTAATACAATTCATCCATAACAAAACTACAGTACTTAACTAAAGTGTAACCATTATTATCAAAATGTAAGTAGTCTTTGTTATCATCTATTATTTTACTTACCAATTCGACTGTTTGAAGTGTGCTGGAATTGTGTTGTTGCTGCTGCTTCTACTTTTGTCTTGCATATTGTAGATGGTATTCACGATTGTTATAAATAACAGTAAAATTGGGTAGGAGTACCACATTCCTTAATTTTAAATATTCTCATAATAGTGTAATTTTTGCTACATTGACTAGTAATGGAAATTTTGCAATTGCAAATCCTATGATGAGGGGAGGAGGAGGGATTACCAAATGTGTGATATGTGTTATTATCGTAGGGGTATTGAATCAAATTGTCATTTGGATAATACAATAATACATACATGATTAATGACTCAACATCAACCGTTTTAAATATTCTCCTGATTCTATCTTGGTAAGATGTATAAAGAGTCAAATACTCAAAGACTCAGCAAATGAGATAAGATGTTTAGTTTGGACATACGATGCGATATTTTCGAGCAATTCTAGTGCTAATGACATGATGTTTTAGTTGGTAGATATTTTATTGTTATAGTTTGACAACAACGTGTTGATAATACAAACAATTTTACCTATGTGTAATATACTTACCATGTGGTAACGAGATTGTTTGAGTTGTATAAACACCTTGTGCGTTTGTATGTTTGTTAGTAATTTGTATATGGTGTGACATTAATTTACTACACATCTTAATACTACCCAACATACCAGTATTAAGTTACTACCAAAATAATTACTACATTACTTATCCAATAAGTAATTTACATATTCTACTGTTATAGTTAACTCCTTCATCCTTCCCCACTCATTCACTCTACCAAAAATACTAACTGTTTTACCACTAATAATGTTAACAACAATAATGTTTATGCATAAAGTCATAAGTATATGTTTAGATGCTGTGATATTATGAATTGAGATTATGAATTGAGATTACTAATATGATATAATAGTAAATTTACATACGTAAAAGTAATTGTCATGGATAGCAAGAGAGGAGTGACGAGGTTTTAAATATCATGAACAAGAGGATGCCAAATTGGGTATACATGATGCCTAGTATTTACTATTGCTTTAAACATCGAACACCTAGTGAAGAACAGTATCTAATTCAACAATTGCGTGACTTGGATGACTCAACCTTTAAAATAGGTAGGAATATGTTACAATATTTGGATTCACTATCGCACAGTCAACTCATCAACAATAGAGATTATCGCATCCTTGATTGGAGGACATGGGAGAGCGATGAATATTATCATTCGGACTTTGCTGCATTCATCGCTCGTGAATTTAAATTAATGTCTGACTATAACTTAAATTATTTAGCAAACAAGTTATTGTCCACCGAGGAATATGGTGAGGAGTATGGAGTGAAGACAGTTCAACAAACTTTTAATTTTCTGAAGCAACTTCAGAATTACTATGATCCTGATGAGATTGACCCTACATTCTTTGAGCTCACGTTCAAGTCTGACTTTCATAACTACCTGTTAACGTCATGACCAATGCACACATACATACATACACCAAATAATATCATCCTCGTAACTATGAGTGTTAACTTACATACATAAACTTCCATTTGTATCCACAGGATACAAAATTCATACGATTATTAACAATTATCTAATATTACAAAGTTATAACTTGTAACTCGTGTATTTTATTATCTACATTTTATCTTTCCATATTACAAAACTATACCATTTTAATAATATGAGTAATACCCAAATACCTATATTTCTCTCATCTACTTTCTACCCACCCACCATAATAAAATTCATCTCAATGATAGCTGATTTAATAATATTATTATAACTACAACATTATTATAACTACAACATTATTATAACTACAATATTATTATAACTACAACATTATTATAACTACAACATTATTATAACTACAACATTATTATAACTACAACATTATTATAACTACAACATTATTATAACCATAATTTGTTATTAAAACCGTAATTTGCTATTACAATCGCATGCAATTCGTGTAGGCAACTCACCACGACAGTCATGTAATAATTAAAGTAGAATTAAATAATTAATCTATTATGAATATTCATATCATCACATGACTGTCGTGGTGAGTTGCCTACACGGATATTATGTAATTGTTCTTGTATTACTACAACAATTACAACCATACATAATTACAACCATGAATAATTACAACCGGATGGAAGTGAGAGAGGATATGGTAGGGGAGGGACTATTATTAAGAATTATTTTACTTACCGAATAAGTAAACATTTGTAACATAAACAAATATAAAATATTGTGTGTTATGTCAATACATGAGTATGTTTATTTGTTTTTATTTATGTAAATGAGAGGAATTAAGGGGGGTGTGGGGAATATAGAGAAGAAAGTACAACATTAAATAATTAATAAAGAAGTTCACTCATGGTTAATATTATAACATTAAACTTTTTACTTTTACATAGTTATGAATTTATAGTTATAATTTTATAGTTGAGAATTAAAATATTAAAATAGTGTGTTGAAATAAAATGCAAAATCGTAACTCTAAAAGAGAATATGGTTTGGAACATGGTTCAGGACAAACAGTCCAACAATCTTATACCACTGAAAAAGACGATGAAGAATTTGTATATGATCTAGTTAAAGGTCATAATAATAAGGGTGATTATGATAGTAACACTATTGAAGGAATAGTGGCCGACTTTACATTTCATAGTAAAATGTCTGTAAACATTAAAAATTATGAGTATGTTTTATCCCTGATCAAAAAATTAGTACAATCTGGGGATTTAAATGTATATGGAATGTATGTTACAATTCCTGGATCTACATGGGATAGAGGATTCCTTACCTCTTCAAATAGACTAATGACAGACTATTATTCAACTGGTGAAGTTAAGAGACAGTATTATCGCTAGGAAGTTGGAAGTTGGAAGTAGTTTAAATTACATATATGTATCTTATTAAGATTAACATGACCAAGCAGCATTACAACTATTCACACTTATTTAATAAGTGTATATTGAGTAATCATTACTGTTAACAACATAATATATCATATTGTAATAGCTTAAGAAGTTAAGAAATTAAAAATCTTTAATCTTCACATGTATAATTGTTGGTACCATTCTTATGTTCTATCTTGATGATGACCATGACAATATCTCAATAAAGATAATTGTAATTACATGTTTGTTATAAATGCAAATATTGTTACTAATAACAGTTGTTTTACTTATTGGGTAAGTAAACAGATGTAATGTGTGTGTTTGTGATATACAAATATAAAGGTAATGTGTGTTGTAGTTATGATTATGAGTATGTATAAATATACGTGTATTATTTCTTTGGTTATAAACCAAAATTTATACTTCATCAAAATGTTATTTATTTTGTTTACATATTCAGGAGTAATTAACTCTGGATTTACAGCAATATATAGTATTTGGCTAAATGGTTAATCTTATCTTTTAGTGTAAGGAGTTGAGTATACAATTTTATATTTGTCTGGTTACTGTTGTGTATCCAACATTTTGTATTTATGATATTGAACACCAAAGATATTGTGTTTGTCGTGGGGTTAACCTTTGTAAGTTACAGTAATATAGTAACCACAAGTCCAATCCCATAACTGTTGTGTTTTGAATGAAATGTCATTGTAATACTTTACTTGGAAATGTTATCATGTAATCGTTTGTTTGATAATCAAACCATAAGTTACCATAGTAATCAAACATATCCAAATTGTAGTAAAATAAGGTTAAACTCAACATGTCATCAATATCCATTTTGAATCCATTGTACTGTTCACTATAGCCATGTCAAATGAGTATTTGGTGTACTCAATGTAATTCCTATAGTGAGGGGTGGTGGGGGTGGTGGGGTTAAACATCTAAAATATTTCTAAATATAATTGTTCTTGCCATTTACTAATATATTTGTAGTAATTGTTGTAGTGAAATACTTCTCATTACTCAACATACCCTTGTTCATCAAATAGTCATAGAAAGTAACCATCTTCCTAAAATTTGGTACTGTTACTAACACTATCATTAGTGTCACGACCATTAATATACTTACATACATTTTTATGTGGATGAAATACAACAGACATAATTTTATGTATTGACCTGTTATTTGTTTGATATCTGTTACACTGTCATCCAATTTTGGCACTTCCAAACATTGTTCCCTTACACACATTTATCTTCCCGAAGTTTTTTATACTGTTTTATCCTTACTAACAACAATACGTGCAGACTATCTTAATATTTGTAACAACAAATATGTTCTACTCTTTTTTTGTCAGGATTTTAATCATCATTTTACATATTGTTATTCTTCTTCTGTTAATTATATTATATCCTATCACCGTCACATTAATGTTAATGTTAATAACGATTTGTATCATTAACACTATTGTGTAGTGTTATTATCACAACTAAATTACTACAGGTAATATTATTAATAACATTGTTAGTAACAATATTAATTAAAGTTATCGTGTATTCTTGTATACTGTATATTTGTATGAATAGGGATGGTTTGATGGATGTAAAGGTACGGTAATGTTTAATATTATCGTAGTAAATGTTAGTGTTGAACTAATAGTAGTAGTAGTTTAAAAATTACGCATATATAGTATGTGTATTAATTTTGGTTATAGAGAAAATTTTGGTTAGACAATAATATAATAAAATTTAAACAACATGTCAACAGTGAAAGAGGGAAAGAGGGAAAAGAGAGAGAGAGAAAGAGAAAGATATATGTAAATATGTTGTCTAAGTTAACCTTTATTTCTGTTTGGTCCTACATGTCCATTCCTGTTAAAGAAGTTAAAATTATTGGGTGTTATAGATTGGTTAAAACAGAGTAAATTTAAGTGAAGTGTGTAGTACATCTTTTTGTTTCCAACATTAAACAAAAATATCCAACTGTGGAAATAACAACATATATATGTATTGCTCATAATTATTAATGTGTATGAAATTATGTGTTTGGTTTAAAACACAAAATATAATTGTATACCCAAACAGTAGGAGACTTATTTATAATTTTCAAATGGATGTGTTATTGTTTGGATTTAAACAATAACACATCCACTCGAATTGACTTGAAAAATAATATATAATATATATATGTGTTATAACAGTTGTTATAATCTTAATTTAGTATAGAATGGTTCTATACTCATTGGTACTAAAGGTATTGTAAGGTAATGTTTTTTCAGACTAGACATGTTTTGAATATTTTTTACCAAAAATATGTAATCTCTGACTAGACAGTAAAATAAAATATAATGGATACACTCGTAGTAACGAGTGTATAATTTTAATTTAGTATAGAACCATTCTATACTCATTGCTATTGAAGATATTGTAAAGTAATGTTTTTTCAGACTAGACATATTTTAAATATTTTTTACCAAAAATATGTTTACTCTAACTAGTCATCAAAATAAAATGTAATGGATACACTCATTGTTGAGGGTGTGTATAACACAATTTTAATATAGAACCATTCCATACTCATTGTTATTGAAGGTATTGTAAAGTATTATTTTTTAGGGTTAGTAAGAATCGACATGTTTTTGGTAAAAATATGTAATCCCTGACTAGTCATCAAAATAAAACATAACAAGTATATTCGTTGTTACAAGTTTGTTTTGATATACACTAGTTACACACGTGTATATGTTAAAATTCACTCAAGGTAATATTTTTTAGGGATAGTAAGAATCGACATGTTTTTACCAAAAATATGTTTAGTCTGACTAGACACTAAAATAAAACATATCATACATATTCATTGATACGAATGTGTATGTTATATTTTAGTAAGTAGTGATTTGTATATACAATAATAAGTGTATCTATTATGTTTTATTTTACTGTCTAGCCAAGGATTACATATTTTTACCAAAAACATGTCGACTCTTACTAACCCTAAAAAATATTACCTTACAATATCCTCAATAGCAATGAGTATAGAACCATTCTATACTAAATTAAAATTATATACTCGTAGTAAAGAGTGTATTTATTACATTTTATTTTACTGTCTAGTCAGAGATTACATATTTTTGGTAAAAAATATTCAAAACATATCTAGTCTGAAAAAACATTACCTTACAATACCTTTAGTACCAATGAGTATAGAACCATTCTATACTAAATTAAAATTATATACTCGTAGTAACGAGTGTATTTATTACATTTTATTTTGATGACTAGTCAGAGATTACATATTTTTGGTAAAAAATATTCAAAACATGTTTAACCTGAAAGTAATACCTTGATTACCCCCCCCTCCCCTCCACCACCACAGTTATCTCTCTATCTGTTTCTTTCTTTCTTTCTTTCTTTCTTTATCTCTCTATACTCTCGTAATACTAATAAAATGTGTATATGATAATTCTGTACGAAGTTAATATTGTAATAATTATTACTATAATGATATACTTGCTACTTTTTATTTTACATGTAAGGGGCCACAACATTTTGGATATTGGAATACAGACATACGTCTGGTTTTAATACAACTTTATCTATTTCTATCTGTAACAGTTACTTTCGTAACCATTTTTTATAGAGTGATGGTTAATCTAACAAATATCTTTTAGCTGTGAACACATATATATATATATAAACACAACGTAAATGTAAATGTAAACCTTTTTTGGTTTACCAACAAAAAACAAAAATAACATCTATCTTGTGTTATATCAACACTACCTCACTCTATCCCACCTTTCCCATCCTCTCATTCACACCCTTACAAGATAAACAATTGTAATGTAATGTTGGTAACATTACATTATCATGTAAATACATATATAATTATACATTACATAATGTAACATATGTTAAATAGACAACATATTAATATTTATCATGTAAATATTATTAACTTTAAGCACATCCACAGTAACAATATTGGTTATATAAATTTATTTACTATTTACTGTTTGCGTACATGTTGTTATCTATTAAAAGTAACTTTGTTAGATTAAATACTACTAATAAAACAGTAATATAAAGCAAGATTAATCTTGGTAATTTAAAGCTGTCAACACATTTGACATATTGTTTGGCATACGATACATCAACCTGAAACCTAAACATGTTATCAAGGATGTGGTAACGGACCTGGGTCTGAGAGAAGAGCCCAACAAGTCTTATATTCATCATAAAAGCTGCCCAGCAAGTTTTTATGGCCGAAAATAGAAAGACTCATCTCAAACAACTGTCATCTGTCAAATGAGAAAGCAAAGGGTGGTGAGCACAAGGAGACTGTTGAAGGTTATAGTAGTAGTAATGGTAATATTGAAGAAACAGAGAATGAGTATAAACATAACACTTGATTACCCAACTGTTCATTTCACATGTTTTGGCTCTAGACTCCAATGTTAGGAAGAGAGAGGGTGGTGGAAGAGAGAAGAGAGAAGAGAGTTGATCCAAAGGTGAAGTTTATTTACCTACATTTTGATCCAGTAGAAGTATTAACCCCCCTTCTCTCTTCCTTCTCTAATCTGGTTGACACTGGTCATTCCCATTTATTCAAAGGATTTATGACCCTGTTATGGTGGGTAAGGATGTCACTGAGGTGATGACCCATGAGGTTTGACCACATTTGAGAACTATCTCGTAATGGTCAAAGTGAAAGAGTGTAACTGCTGAGAAGTACTTGGATGCTCAAATACCGTAACATTTTCAAGGATCCAATTACTGTCATTGAAAACATTTATTAATTTGCAGGTTTGGAATCTGTTGATGGTAGAAAACTAGGAATATCATGTTAACATATTTTAGTTCAAAAATTCAAAGGATAAGTTTGGTGTTTACAAGTGTATTTCACCACTTGAGGAGTTTTGGTATCGACGAGACCAGCCTTAAATTAATCCTTAAGTTGGGCCTTATCTGGTATTACCAGAAGTATGTAAACATCTAATGTGGTGTTTACCAATTAACATAGACATAAAAACAAATAAACATGTTGACTTCCAAAGTCAACAATTAAAACAATTAACATATAATTAATGTAAAACATAGTTAATTTAATGTTATGTCTCACCGACATTATGTTTTGTTAACTATTATAGGCTTGTTGGTAATATTTAAAGTGTACTGTATTGGTTACATATATATGTGTGTAAAATATATTTAACATAAACATTAACACATACCACAATGTATATTAATACATCTAGATATAATTTATTGTAATCTTTATTGGATAAAGATTTTTATGTTGTAATGTAATTTGATCTAACTAGTAATGGTTACAAAATGTTCGTTGGATGATAAAACAACAATATGTAACTATTATAATGTATAAACAACCATATAATTACTCAATGTTTATTTGTTGTATTATAACGTCATAATAATTTTATATAATATTATTTGTTGGATATATGTAACTTTGATTGTACAGTATAATAATGTAAAAGAGAAGGATGAAACAGGAATGCAAGATTGTACAAAATAAAATGTATGCAACATGTTAAGTTTTAGTATTGAGTGTACATAATATATAAAATAGTAAATAATCTACTATTTATTTTATTTATTTACTTATTTATTTGTAAATAAAATGGCAGGTGAATATGATGATGCTATTAAGTTAATTGTAGATTACATAATAGACAACAAGATAACAGCTATCATTACCGTAATCGATAAGTCTGTATACACCAGCAAGCAATTGACTGATAACAAAGTGTATGTTTATGATAAAGGTGTTGAGAAACAGTATGATGTTGATAGTGAGTGGGAGCCAGTTAAAAAGATTAAAATTAAGAACAAGATATTTCTTGAATTCTTTACATTTGAAACCAACATCGATGGTATCGAAGATATCATTGACAGTAAATTTAACAAAACGTATGACCATGACATCGGTTATTTGTACTACTACAAGACAGATGAATTGGAACAGTAAACATTTGTAGAATATATATATATATGTTTCCATGTTGGTAATGTATACAAATGTATAGATGGTGAACGATTAATGCAAAATGGGTCATATTTGTAGTTATTACAGTGACCTTTAATTTCAAAACAACACAATGTTGTTTAGAGCAACCGATATGTAATTCACATTAGTATGTGTTCATTTAATCCTAACAGTATAACTTATCATCAGATAATACATGTTAATATTAATATTAATATTAATTGGATATGTGTTGTTTTCTCTTCTTAGAGGGGAGAAATAATGTTGTTAAATGTGTGATGACACTTTTGTTCTTAAGTGAGGAGTAAATGCATGGGGTGGATAAAGCATATTAACATTAGGATAGAACCAACAATACACAATGGAAGGCAAAAATGTGCCAGATGGAGTGACAGATAACAAATATGGTCACATTATGACGTTCAATGGTTTCGGGTATGGCCGTACATACAACAGCAATGATGGGATACAATGTTGTTTGTATGATATGTAATGATTGTTGTGGATGTGCCACACACATGTAAATAAACAGTGACACAGCTGATACTCTGTCATAGTTGAGCCACATTTGAGGGTTACTGTTTAGATATGCAACACCCGGTAAACCACGCTTGGTGTCAGCCAAATGACACAGTATACTTGCCACTATGGCATTGATAATTAATAATCGTTCATGTGTCAGTGTCACATAGTACAATGATAGCAAGCCATACAAGTTTGTGATGGCAACAATGTAGTTTGGGATAAGTTGTTTATGATGATGACTGTGTCCAATACACATTTAATTTTAGTAATTGGCATGTCATCTACATTAACTTTTAATCACTTCTTGGTAGTAACTCATTCATACAGCAAATATAAAAAACCATGATCTAGGAACATAATCAGGTAATTCAAGTATTATTACATGCCCATATATGTAAGCAACGGATCCACAATACTCATGAGGTTGTGTTTGGCATTCAACAAGTAATAATATTTGTAATCCACATGAATATTGTGGGTCTTTTTGCCTACACGTATTGCCATGTAATTGTACAGATATAGCAAGTAGATAATGTCCAATATTACGAATACAATTTGTAAGGCGACTAATCATACAATCACTCATTCATTTAATCATTCAATCAATAAATATATGTTAATAAAATTACAATCTGTGATTGTAACTATGTAATTTAGATGTCGTTACACGTATTGCCATGTAATTAC
>Ga0302300_1000479_pt1 | contig 27778 bp, 17 predicted proteins | sample III_Palsa_E1_1_FD_198756 | JGI IMG/M metagenome (GOLD analysis project Ga0302300, IMG submission 198756) | Peat permafrost microbial communities from Stordalen Mire near Abisko, Sweden - III_Palsa_E1_1 | ecosystem: Environmental > Terrestrial > Soil > Palsa > Peat permafrost | place: Sweden... | reverse complement strand
CGTTGTACCTCCTATATTAAAAGCCGCCACCCCAGTTGGAGCCATAAGTAATGTAGACTTAGGAGAGCCAAAGTAATAATTTGCGTACAACAGAACGGCAGTCAATGTCAGATTATTTTTGGCGGTTCGGACTTTCCTTTCCGTTGTAATGACTGAGAGTGTTATTAATTTTATTACTGTGTTCATCCTTTCCATTTTATAAAGGCATTCATTCATTATCTTATATCGGTTCATTTTAGTCTTTCGTTGCTTTTCACTACCTTCATTACTTTCATTACTTTCATTACTTTCATTACTTTCATTACTTTCATTACTTTCATTACTTTCATTACCTCATTACTTTAAATCCAGTTCATTTCAGTTTGATTTTCTTTCATTACTTTCATTACCTTCATTACTTGTATTACTTTCATTACTTTCATTACTTTTCACTGGTCTATCCTCATATTGATTTCTAGAATGCTGGTTTATTCAATTTGTTTATCCTTTATACCTTTTATCAGAGATAGAAGTCTATGTCGTTATCATGTCCTATTCTACTTATTATATTCAGCACTTAGTTAATATACAACAGCTATTCACCACTTTTCCTTCTCATTTCTTTATATTCCAACACATTCAAGATATTTATTCTCAAGATATTGAAAATTCTATTAGTCGCGAAATTAACTTTCTAAAATCTACAGACATCGAATGGAGTCAAGATGATTTAAGATTGCGTTATATTCAATTGATTAACAGGCTCATTCAAAAGGATTGTGAAATTCCTCCTTGTTTGTATAAGTAAATACTTTTTTCTTCCTTTATTACTATAATTGTGTCAGTGCTATTTTCTAACATATATTTCGTAATGTTATATAATTTAATATCTAGGGTTATATGAAATTGATGTTACTTCAGAAACTGCTTCAACTTTACCAAAGAAAGTTATAGACAATCAATTAAAACATATCTTTCCATTGAAAATTAAGACTGATATAGTAATAGCCAACTCTTTCTTTGATTTCAATAACCCAAATTTCAGTAAATTAATTTGTCCTGATTTAGAAAATGGATTATGGTCATACATGAATTACGTAGATGTCGTTCGAAATTCAAGTCTTTTCCCTCTTAATTATCCAAGTATGAAAGTATTAACAGAAGTTTATAAGACTGAAGAAGAATTCCTTACTGCAACTAAACGTGATAGTATATGGGGTAGGTTTAGTAATGAACATTATATTGTTTTAAATTACAATTAAATGTTCAGAATCTCTAACATCCATTTCTTTAACTTGTAATTTGTTGGTTCACCAGAATGTTGGGAAAAGTTTCTACTCATAAGAACACCTGTACTAATGAATAATAGCTGTTTAACCTCTAAACTATTGAACTCCTTTCGAAGTTCATCAGACAAAGAGAGAGTTTCTTTGTGGAATAATCTAGCTAAGCCAAGTATTGCTCAACTTGCAATGAAAATATATCACATTTATTTATGTGAAAGCTTTTATTTATCTACAGCTAATGTATCAGGGATCGCACTTACAACGAACTTAGAATTAATCATGAATGATATTTATAATAAGATCATCTATTTAAAGTGTAACGAAGTTCCTTATCATTCATCTCTGTTTCCAGATAACACTTTAGGTATGTACTTAGCTTCTGAATTTATTTTTAAACCTTCTAGTGATTTACCTATATTACTAATTTCTCAGGATAATTGGACAAAGCTCGCGATGATGTTCAAGGAGCAGAATAAAATTGCAAAACCGGATACTATAACAGATCAAATTAATACTGTAATAGCAAACGTTACTAGTTTATTAAAAACACCATTTCACCTCAATCATATCCCCCAGAATTTAGAACATGCATATGCAAATTTCGAAAATAGTAATAGTACTGAATTGATATCTTTTTGGAAGAAAATATTCGTTGCAAGTCATTTAGAATGTTATGTTAAAGCTAGACTATTTCAGGCTGTTGTTAAACATTCAACACGAGAATCCTCTATTGAGCCTCAAAACTCTTTATTTACAAACACTACTAATAATAGTTCCAAGAAAGATGCAGTCGTTAATACTTCTCAAGTTACTAATAATTCATTCTCTTCAAATAGAATTCTAAATCCTCTCAATAAATCTAATACTAGCTATAATGATGATGATGTAAGTGGATTTGAGTTAGTAGCTCGTGAACATATGCAAACTCTTGTAACGAACAGTAAATTCGATAATAATAATGCTCAAACTGCAACTAATCCTGACACTACCAATCTTATTTCTCCCAATCCGGTTAGTCGTGATAGTAGTTTCAATCAAGATTCTAATAACCCATTAGCTGTAACCGCTCAAGGAATCAAAATTGTAACACCATCTTCTGTTAATTCTAATACAAACACTAAGAAACGAAAAGCTATAACTCTATTTCCACACACTCAACCTATAGATGTTAAAAAAATAACTAAAACTAGTCCATTAATTGAATGTCCTTGGGATAATAACTATCACAATTACATTGAAGAATATACTAATGTTTTAAAAGTAGAATATAATCAATATAATAATAAAATGTATCCAGTTATACCTTATTTCCTTATTAATGCAATCTGGAATCATGAACTCAAGCTAACTATGGCAGATTGGGCGTTATTTAGATTAAACTTTAATGAATGGAGAAAAAGGAGTGCTATATTTTTATTTTCATTGCGAGATAAAGGTCCTGATAGTAAATTTAAATATGATAGTGAATTTCAGGCGGAATATGAATATTTATTAACAAAACAAGAACAATGTGTAGCCGGAGGTAGTTCAGAGTATTATTTAATGAAAGCTACTAATAAGTTATATAAATATAAAAGCGATAAGGTTAAGCTCAAGTCGATAATAGATAAATCAAAACAAGAACCAAGATTAACACCTAATTCTCCAATTCTACAAATTAAAAGTTTCAAAGATCTTTCTTTATTTACATTAATTCCTCGTAGAACTGATTCTCCCTTATTACATCCACCCAAGTCTAAAACTAAATTATTAGTAGTTCCAAAATCTAATAAACAAGATTCTTCAACAAATCTACCTGGTTCTGAACTAGTTGCCATAGAACATAATAATAATCAAAATAGTATTAGCGACACTACAACTACTGCTGAACGATTGAACTTATTTATTCAAAACTATACAGGATGTTTTCGCCGCCAACCAAAGAAATTTCAGATATTTAACAATATAATAATCGCTGATGCTCAAGATATTCAGTTGAAAAGACCATCCACTGGTCCTGAAACATACAGTCACTCACCTGAAGGCCTCGTAACTATTCTATTGTTATTAAGTTTATTAGAATATTTTGAAGCTCATTCCACCAATAATCCTCAAGAGCTGATTGATAAAATCTATTATATGGTTGTAAGTACTCCATATGAATCTTTCCCTATAAAGCCGATTCATGAATTATTTCCAATTTATTTGCAATATGCTCCCGCTGATAAGCGCCCTTCGATTGAAGCATTCAAAAAAGAACTTGAAAAAAACTTCAATTCTAAGTATATTGATACTTTATTCTATTATGATGATGTCGAGTCTATTATGAAGTGGCGATTTAAGAAAGTACTTAGTACATTAAATGGTGAATTTTTCGTTTTAACTTATCGTTTCTCTAAGCTTATTCTAACTTCCAATAATCCTTATTTGGAGTTGTCTGCTAAACTCAAAACAACATCAAACATTCGGAATTTATCTTACGTTCAAAATTACTATGAAGAATTATACCGCAGGATTAGTGGAGGAGACCTTGGACAAGGATTTGCATTATTAACTCAACAGCATGACTAAAACAAATAGGAATCATTAACATTTTTAAATGGTCTTGTACATTTAATAGTTGATAAACTTAGATTTTCTACAGTAATTAATTAATATTAATATTTATATTTATTATAATACTAGTATTTTATAAGCTCTAATTTATAACTATTAGTGGTACTAACAGGGCAATTAGGCAATTTAATATTAATATAAAAGCATGCATTATCGAGAATATTAATAAGAAAATGAATTACTAGTATATTGCGTCCCACAATAACTTCCATGAAAATTAATATTTAATTACAGACCTTCTCTGAACCGTCACCAAACTCATTTATTCTATCATTTTTGTCGTAATGTTTTACAGTTTATACAGTTCGAGCAATATTATATTAATATAAAGACAAAAGGGAAGTACAGTATAATAATATAATACAAATTTAAAAATTTATTGTTACAGTAAGTCTATGCAGATAATGCACAGGCTTGATAAACCAGATAATGCGGCAAATGCATTACCTCGTTAAACGGCACAAGCAATCGCTGCGGCAGAAGTAAGATCTTTATTATTTATTTATCGAACAATCTATTGCTACAGTTTTGTACTTCCTAATGGATAATTTCTCGTGTAATTAGGCCCATAATAAATTAGCAGCTCTTGTTCTGCTGCTACAGGGAATGGAATAACAATAATATCTGTACCTTGTTTACTCCATCTACAATTAACCATTTCATCTGGACCGGGTTCATTAATTAATGCTGCTATAGCCATATCTTTAGGTAAATAATTTAAGTCAGGATTTCCATCTAAATATTTATTTTGATTAATTTTAAATACGTGTTTACATTGTCCTTTAGCTAATCTTTGTTCCATAGTATTTTTATCAATAACTTCACCATAGAATCTGATTGCAGACCATGCGGGAATATCAACTGCTGCTCTTACACCAGTACCTTTATTAGGAATATTATGATCTATAATTAATTTATGACTCCAATCAAATATAATATTATTACAATTATTATAATTATTATTTTTATCCCTACGTATAAATCTAATTTGAGGTTCAATATATCTTAAAGTTGTTTCACTAACCATGTCATTATAAATAGAACGTTGTCTATGAGTATTAAATAATAATCGTTTAAATTGAGATAATAACGAATTAAATTGTTCAATAGATTCTGTTAATAATTGTTTATTATCTTTAGATTGAAAGGATTGAATTACAGCTATAAATGGTTTCATAAAGGAACTGAAATTCATTAATAAATCCAATGATGCTGCAGCATTATCTTCATAATTATTGTAAGTTGGATTAGTCATAATAATGCGATTTAATTCAGCTACTGCATTAAAATATCTAGTATTAAGATTTGGCTTGCTTTTATGAAAAGGGGGAGATTTTACTGGTAGATCGGAATGAATTGAATTATTCCTTCTTTCCCGCAGTTTCACTCGAACATCAATAGAGATTCTAAATTCATCACTTTCGTTAATAGTAGCCCGATGAATAGTACTGCAATTGAATAATACTATGTCACCACATCGTAAAGAGGTAGGTGATATGAAATTGTTTGATTTAAGGTATTCTGCTGTATAGTTAGAGGGTAAATCATCTGAAATCACATTGTGTTGGTTTGACTTTAATAAATGGGTTTTAGCAGGTAAGCCATATTGTCCCAATAAATGACTCTTTGGAATAACTTGTAATATAGAAGAGTTTGAATTCTCATGTATATCACTTAGAGCAATCCATACAGTATAAACTGGTTTGTTGGTATTATTTGAACAGACACAACAATGCCAGCAACCACCATTATCTTTAGTCTGAGAAATCTTTGATTGATGAATAGTATGAGTGTTAATATCAGTATAATTTATTGCTTCTTTATACTGGTTCAAATTACATAGATAATGAAATGATTCACCACACCAATCACATATTAATATTGATTGATTAGATTCGATATGACATATAGAGCAATCTTTACTGGTACTACTATGCTTCATTGGATTAGAGAATATTTTAGTGTTATCTCTTTCATATGCATAATCTGAATGTTCCCTAGTTTTACCTCCTTTTCCTTTTATTCTCATCCAAGTTTCACCGCTAATAATTTCAATATCATGATGAGGAAATATCTTAGTAAATATAGCTTGTATAGTTGAGCTTGAATGCAACATTTTGAATAAATCATTATTAAATAGTTTCATCCACCCTGCCTTTATTTGTTCAGAACTATTATCACTATTGCGAAGAGTATCACCAATTAACTCGCCACTTTTTATATCAATTGTAAGTCCACTAATATTTTTCTTAATAGTAGCTTTACTAGCTTGGTTACTCTGTACTAACCCCATAGAGTTCAAATGATCAATTACTAACATACGACCAGTAGAACAATTATTATAATTAAGAGCACCATGAATAAACAGATAACCCTCACTAAGCAAACGGTTTTGCAATGTTACTGAAGGGTTAAGTGTAAAATCCATAGAGCTATCGATCATAAATTGATGTCTATAATTAGCAGGAATCAAGGCTACTAGAGCACAATAAGTCATATGTTCATTAGTTTCTAATTTTTTACCCATATTATTCCATTTCAACAGTGTTCCATCACCATTTTCTGTAATAGCATGTTTTATTAATTGATTTTGCCCAATATCAATTAACGCTTCGATTTCTTTATTAATTTGAAACTTGGACAAAATTTGTAAAGAAAATACAAATTCAGCTAGAATTTCCCACAACTTTAAATTCTTAACTTGATTGAAATTATTAATAATAAAATCTAGTTCTTTTTGATAATAGTAATCATTGTGATATATAGATGATGTATTTCTTAATGATTTACTACCAAAGTGAGATTCACAGAAAATAACATGTGTAACTAGATAACATTGTAATTGAAATAGGTTAGAGGTTTTATTATTTGTTTGTTGATAATATTTACCAGCTAAATTCAAAATCTTTTCATAATTTAAATCAGAATTATCACGTAATGTAATTGTACTCTGGTGTAAGAGTTCGGTATAAATCCATGTAAAGAACAGGGTATCTGTTATTAATTTATATTTTGAATTGCTATATGTAACTGAATGAATATCTTCATATGAAATATTAAATAATTGTTCAAAGTTGTATAATTTGAGTTGTTCCACCAGAAATTGAGGAAATCGTTTTTGACAATCATCAGTATTTCGGGTGCTATAGTAATAAAGACACAGATTATTTAAATCCGTTACAGATATTAAACTCGAAGTTAAATCATTTAACGAAACTTTATAAGATATTATTAAACTAGAAGTATTTTCTAATTTATATTTCAACAGATCATAGATGTTAAGTACCTTAGTGTAAAGCTTGTTATCTTCAGCGTGTAAATTCACTAAATTTGACAGTGTATAGGATAAAAATAAATAGGTTGGAGTGTTTCGTACCGCATATTCATTAGAATACTGGCTCGAAATTAAGTGATTCCAATAATTCAATATGTTAAAACAAATCTTGAGGTTCATCAGGATTGGAATCAGTTTGCCCTTCAGTTTTTGCAAACTGATCAGGAAAGTCCGCAACTCTACAAGTCGCGGAGTTTGAAAACTCCTGCTATTGAGCAAAAAAATGACTGCGTTTGAAGCAAAAACTCTAAGACACTACGCTATGATAATGCTGGCGACCTTATGATTATGAAATGATGCATCAGCTTCTATAGTAAACTTCTGACAGTTCATGTTATTTATGAAAACTCATAGTTTCTCTGCCCAAACAATGAAAGTAATGAAAGTAATACAAGTGATGAAAGTAATGAAAGTAATGAAAGAAAATCAAACTGAAATGAACTGGATTTAAAGTAATGAGGTAATGAAAGTAATGAAAGTAATGAAAGTAATACAAGTAATGAAAGTAATGAAAGAAAATCAAACTGAAATGAACTGGATTTAAAGTAATGAGGTAATGAAAGTAATGAAAGTAATGAAAGTAATACAAGTAATGAAAGTAATGAAAGTAATGAAAGAAAATCAAACTGAAGTCAACCGAATGAAAGGTATAATAATTAACCAAGTTGATCCTATTTTCCTCGAAACATAATGCACTCTATCAGTAGGAAGGCGATAAAATCGATATTAGGTTCGTTTAATGTGAGATTTAATCAGTTTGAAATTTTGTTCAGCTTCGTGTTTGGCTAGAAGCAGTTGCATTGTTCTTTCACTGTGTCTTAGTTCATGATCCAAATGTTTGTTGTGAGCATATTGTTCTAAATATTTGACAGGAAGATCAGTGTTACTACTACTGCTACTAGTAATACTACGACCCGAGTTAGGCGCATTAGCTTGCATTTTCTTGCGATTATGAACCTTGGGTCGTTTTCTGTGACGACGCTTAAATGATTCGCCTTCAAGGCTTGACTCATCATTCGACATTGACGAATCAGTATTATCTGATTCAATTTCATCTAAGTACTTTTTTCTACTTTTCTTTTTCGTTTTATTCTCTGCCGATACCTTATGAGTGACAGATTTACTATCCGCTTCAGATGGATAGATCTTTGTCTGTTCTAGCACAACAGCTGGTTCTGTATGTTTGACACTTACTTCAGACTTTTCTTTATCACGGTTATTACTATTTCCTTGTAAATGAGAGATCAATGACGCAAACCCTGTTTGAAGCACATTTAATATCATTGTAGTATCTATGGCCGAAGCAGCCAGTGGTACATTTCCGGGATGCTTTACAAATTGGTTAAAATCTAAACGAGATGGGTGGGATTGGTGGCTTTTACTGTTTGAAGTGTTACTAATTCTGTTTGAATCTCTTGCTAGAGAACGTTTAGTTCTATCACTTAATGGTGTACTAGGCGCAGTATTATTATAACTCGCTGCACTAGCTTCTGATTCATAATCACTCGATACTTTGCTAACATCAAGATCAGATTCATAAGTATTTCCATTAATACTAAATTTGACACTAGGTTTAGTAGGAGTTTTTAGTATTGGTTTAGTCTTTTGTATGGTATTTGTTTTGGATTTGTTAAGTTCAATTCTTTGTGAGTTTATACTTTTATAGTTTCTTTTGTCATCAGCAGCTAAGTTCCTCCATAACTCAGCGCAAATTTTACTGTACTGTACTTGATCACTTCTTGGAATACTTCTTGAATCCATGATGTTTTCTACTTTTCTTTTTGTTTCCACATCATTGCGAAAGCAAATCCAAATTGTGCTACTAGGACCATTCTTTTTCTCAGCGGGGAGTTTATTAGAAGGCTCAGTTTTAATTTGAATTTTACTTTTACGATGAGATTTCTTTGTAGATTTTCCTTCACGTTTTATTCGTTTGATAGGAGTTACTGCCAGATTGGTAATAGATTTAGAAGGCGTAGTGCGCTTATTATTTCTGCGTAACTCATACACATTCGGAACTAAATCATTAGTATTAGAATTACCCAGTTTAGTGGGTGTTTTCTTAGGAGGTGGAGTGTTTTGGCGTATTGAAGTATCAGGATCTTGAGTCAAGGCTTGAAGCACCAATCGGTTTGAATTGGTGATTTGTGTAGGTTTGGAAGGATCCAGAATAAGTGCTGAAGTGACTGTTTGCTGAACTAAGTCGGAATCTACAAATTTCTCAGCATCAAGTTCAGCATCACTAATCTCTACCCAGTCATAATCTGATGGACTGTCGAGAGGTTTCGGTTCATTTTCTTTGACTGGCGCTTCTTCCATGTCAAAATCAATCCTCCACTTAGAAATTATCAGATTTATATTATTCTGAACCACAGAGAAAAAGTTCTGTCTAGGCTTGGTTTTTAATTCCTGCAATAAGGTTTGGGGATCTAAAACAATAAGGTTGCAATCGTCATCAGGATTTTGCCGATCAGCTATATATAATAAACATTGTATTACAGTTGTAAATCTCAATATAATAGCCACTATTGTACCCTGTTTTCCTTCTGCATAACTAACTACATCACCACAACAAAAGAATCCTTGATATTGTTTTAATTTAACCTCTGGAATCATAAATCTCTCTTGGTTATGATTATTTATCTTATATAATAATGATGGTTCATAAATATTATTAGTATCACAAAGAAGTTTAGCATGAGCACTTAGATCATTACGTAATATTAATGGTGAAAAATGTCCATTCTTAACAGTAGGTACATTAGAGCCTTCATCTACACTCCAAGAACATTCAAATAAAAGAAAATGAGTTTCATTATAATTATTTACTAAATGGCTATAATCTTCCATCGGAGTTACTGTACCAGTTGTTATATCCTTTTTATCAATCTTCAGTACAATAAATTTCTTACCTGTTATATTCTGTAGAGCAAATATTGCCATTTCATCTAAAAATTCTTTATTATTTCTAAATTCTGTAGCTCTTGTTTCTATACTAGTACCATCTGATAAGAAGTCTTGATACTTCTCAGGGTGAGTAGTTAATTCCACAGCTAATCTTTCTTTCAATTGAATAATTTCTTCTTGTTCTGCAATAGCCTCTATTGAACCAGTAATATAACCTGAAAGATCTCTTTCTCTACTATCAAATAAAGTAGGATTCATAAAATATAACATAGATCGAATTAAACAATTACCATCGCCTGGAACTTCCTTTATCTCCAATAGCATAGCACCTTTCGGAGAACTCGGCCAATTCACAAGAACATTACTAGGACGGTTGAACTTTATACAATCTATATCTCTTGTTCTGTCTCCATCTTTAAATCGCTTTGCAAAATATCCCTCTTGTAATGATTTAGCAACATCTTGTTCATATGCATTGTCTTTCTTGGACCTTGACCCTTCACTCTGTGCCGCTTGTTTCTTCATTTCTGGCGCAATGGCTTCAGCTTCTAAGGAATCTGATTGAATGCATACAGGATTAGGATCCTTCTTTTCCTGTGGTGTGGAATCACTAAAGCTGATAGTAAATAATAACAATAGTTGTGTTGATCATGTTAGTTATGAGAAGCAGATGTTGGAGAGAGCTGTTTGAACAAACCCTGAGCCTGATAAAACGGGTGATTCAACATTTAATTTAGAAGAAATCATATTAAATGTATTTAATATACACTTCAAATTATTGCACAGTTAAGCTATACAATAACGAATAATTTGACAATACAGATTTGGCTCATTTTGGCGGCAATGCAGGCACAGATAGGGTACATATATACATTTCTGTGTCGGAATTGGGTCATCGAGTAGGAAAGAACGAAGAGATTCTTCTAAGCTTTTAAATATCGTTAATTTCAAAGGCAAAAACTGTTTTATGAGGTTCAGACAAGGCTCAGATCGTGTTTTTTTTCCCTCTTTTTATGCATACAGTATGGGCTCAGCGATGCACAGGGACTGCATTGCATACCACATTTCATCTATCATAATGGCTACTGAATCCAAAAAAGAGATGAATGCTGTCTCAGACCAACCATTAGCTAAAATTAATTTAATTAATAAATATAAATCAATTGTATCTTTTCTGAACCAATTGCCTCTCCTGAATCTCGGTGCTTACTCAGTTGTAAACCGATTCTCTGCGATAAATCCTGAAGAAAAAGAAGGGTGGAAAAAGCAATTTAAACTTAAAGTAAAAAAGGATTCGGGTAGATTTAGTGTCCACACAACTTTATTACAACATAAAGGGTAAGTGTTTCGAATAGATTATATAGATCAGGTCAATACTAGAGACTAGAGACACTGAGAGAGCTCAGCTAACTTCTCAGAGTTTTAGAATCATATTTTAATTGTCTATATATTTAATTTGTATCAGATCTATTATTCTGGATTACCCAGGATGGATTGTACGTAAAGAGGAATACTCTAATTTATTCCTAACAATTAAACCAGATATTCCACCAATAGATTTAATAATCTTGAATATTCCTGTGGTCTTCGCAGGTAGATAAAATGAGTCAACAACAGCATTAGTACTAGATGAAGATTAGATGAAGAAAGTTTCTGACAAATATTATTAACATGTATCAATAATTTTACTTAATATTTTCCATATCTAGGTGATACAACCTTTTCTGGGCCTTTAATTAGCTGCGTACATGCTGCAGGAAATACCCCCAATGTCACACTGAGTTTGAATCATAATTTGTTAACTAATTTGAATGAGTTATTTATTAACAATCGTATAAGTTCTAAATTAGTACAAATTAAGGCATTAATAGATATTTGCAGTGAATCTCAATTAATATTAGATGGCTGTTCAACATGCTTGGGACCAAATTTCCTGCTGAACCAGTTTCTGCATCCTAGAACTGAGCATAAAATGCCTCAGTCAGTGATAAATTGTATGTCAAGTTGTCTCATGACTGCGTTCAGTGTGTAATACTGACCACAACTGACTGCGAATTTGAGCATAAAAATGCTAACAATGTTATTTTTTTGTTGTATTGATAATTGAATGAATTGCTAGCTATTGCTTCTAAGCTGTGTCTTGCTGATCCTGAATCAAATATTACAAGCTCTAACAATGTTATTTTCAATGAACAACATTCAGATTGTAATGGTATTAAAATATGTACTAATCCACCTGCAAAGAAGGCATTGTCGAATACTGAGAGGGCCATAAATACGATCTTTAGCACAAAAGTACAAAGGGAATTATCAGAGCTTTATCGTGCACATTATTGCAATTTGCATCATCATACCATTGCAGAAGTTATTTGTGATCAATGTAAACCTGCAGAAATTATAAATTTAGAGTGTAATCATAAGGATGGATGTGATCTGAAGAAATTTCGATCGGATTATGAAAAAGTTGCTACCTGTACAAAATGCCCTGGAAATTATGAAAAATGTTTAAATCCAAATAGTGTACTTGGTAGTGTTGTAGAAATTTACAAACAGCGAGTTAGCAATCGTTCCACTAAATATTCAGGTACACAGTTAATATATGATAAGATTTGGAGTATACTAGATAAAGCCTGTGAAAAACAAAACAGTGTTCCTGTAGATTCCGAAGCTGTTAAAGTCCAAGATACTCCAAATCTAAAGAAATTGCTAGGCATTAAACTCACCCATTCTAAATGTGAATATTTCGGGGCTGAAATTTGTTTCATATGTTTTCGACATCTCTATGGTTATGCAAAGAGTACTTTATATGAATATTGGGAGCAAGCAACGGTTTATGGGATACGTAACTTTAATCATAAAAATGAAGGAAGAAGTGGTAAGAAAACCTTTTCTGTAGAAACTGCATTAAATACATTAGAAGAAATTATTGAAGAAGAAGCTCAAATGGATCCAGCGGCTTCAAGAAATAAGAAACCTATAATACATTTACCAGATCATTCTATTACCGCATTTGCACAGAGATTAAATAAACAATTAGGTGAGGTATACGAAGATGTTTCAATTTCTGAGCGCTCAGTTCGTACATTTATTAGAGAAAAAAATGCATCTGGTGAAGTTGAAATTAAAGTATCTCGAAGTAAAGATAATTCAACGTGTGATGATTGTGCTCGTTTAGATAATAAAATTGGTAGTACTAAAGATCCTAGAGAAAGAAATTTGTTAAAACTTGAGAAGAAACAGCATCAAACAACAGCTAGTTTACAACGAAAGAAATTCTATAAACATTTAGCGAAATCATATAAAGATCCTCATCATTCATGGACTATACAGATGGATGGTATGGATCAAGCAAAATCATTAATTCCACATTTATCTAATTATCGAAAGGCTAAAGGGTTAGATAAACATATGAAAATGAAATATCATATAAGAGGAGTTTTATGTGTTGGAGGTCCAATACCAGCGGCTGCTTATTTATGTGATGAATCAGTAAGAAATGATGCGGATCTATCAATAACAATTTTACAAGATTTCTTAAGAAAGTCTTTGGCTGAGCCTCCTTTACGAGTTATGCATCATTGTGGAGAATTGATCAAACCCAATAGTAATACTTATAGTTCTAATTTAGATGGTCAATCAGCTAGTAAAGATAATGGTAATATTAGTTTATTGTCAAATAGTTCTTCAAGTAGTAATAATATTCATGATCTATACTGTACTTATAATGATTATATCCCATGTGAGCGTAGTGAAGAACAAGTGTGCTCAGTATGTGTAAATGATAAATCAAAATGTCGTACTACAACTTATTCCAATAGATTACCTAAGAAACTATATATACAATTAGATAATGCTACAAAAGATAATAAAAATAAGGCCTTTATGAGTTATTTAGCTTTATTAGTAAGTATGGGTTATTTTGATTCAATCAAAGTAGGATTTGAAATAGTTGGTCATACTCATGATAAGATTGATCAAGTATTTAGCCGATTTTCTATAGCTTTAAATCATCAAAACGCTATTACAGTTAAACAACTAAAGCATGTATTACAATTAGCTTATGCTTCTCATTTTTCTGATTCTAATGATGGTAATAAGAATCAGAAAACAGCCAAGGTATTTGCATCAGTTCGTCCTATGATATGTGAAGTTAAACAAGTTGCAGCAGCTACTAAATGGATCTACACTGATTTAAAAATGAAAAAGATTTTAGAAGAGTGGGAGGGTATCAGGGCCCCACATATAATGAAAATTGCTTGGAATTTAGAAAAACCAAAACAAGTATGGATTTGGAGCCGCTCGTATGCTGAAACCAATAATTCTAATATGAAGTTGCTACCTGGTCATGCAGGTAAAGATGGTACAAACAGAAATATGTATGAATCAGATTTATTACTGTTAGACTATGAGAAAATCAAAACTCTATGGAATTTGGATCCATTTGTTAAACCCCTATCATTGATACCTCATTTTCAGAGTATAGTTGATGCTGCACGAGAATGTGAGGAATTAGGATATTCAACTAATATAGAAACTAAAGAATGGGAAAAGGCTAAAGCTGATCATGAACAAAGATTTAACAAAGATTTATGTCCTGAATGTCAGACATTTATGAGAGAATTATCAAAAATTGTGATTCCCTCTCGGATAGTCGATGATGGTGATGGTACTGAATCATCTAAAAGAGAGAGACTGGATGCTATCAATGCAAAAGCAAAAATTAAACGCGAGTTAGATGAACATCAAAATAATCATGATCAATCAAATATTCCTAGATGGAAAGACTGGTGGAAAGCTATGCTGGGTGTACCATTATTTGGTCCCAATTATGAGAACATTGAAGCTAGGTTACAATGGAATCGGGAATTCGAATCTAAAAAAGTAATACAACTCTCACAACAAGATATGCCTTCAAATCCAGTACTTAAATTCAGACGTAAGCATGAGTTACAACAGAATTGGGATGATTTGATAACCCCTGGTATGATTGTTGCTATAGAATTAAATTCGTATCAATTTCCTATATATCCAGGTTTTTGCTTTGCTATTGTTTCAAGTATATCTTCTTATGGACCAAATGGTGAACAATCAATTGATGGTGCTAATAGGAATCAATGGTTAAAAGTACAATATCTTGAACCAACAAATATTGATCCTAAGTCAAGACAAATAGCTGCTCATCAATGTTATCTTAATCAAAGAGCTTTATTGCAATTAAATGGGAAAAGTGATGAAGAAATTGAGCAACAATTATGTGACGATGCAATAGAGTTTCTTAGATTGTATGATGAAAATCTTCAAAAACAAGAAGAAGTGACAGCAGCAATTGAGCCTGCAGAAGTTAAACAAGCTAATAATAACAAACGAAAGAAATCTCAGAAACCTAATCAGAAATGCGCTAAATTAAAGATCATAGGAGGTGTAGATTACTCGGACTCCTTTTCACTCCAACCAATAGCAAATGGTTCAAGGGATTTATCTAATATTCCTTGTACTTATGAACCTCTAGACATTTTATACTGGCAGTATGAAGTTGCTGTTAACTACCAGGAACATTCATTTCTGGACGAATCTAAACAATATGACAAAATTGTCCAGTATCGTTTGGATGAAAAAGGAGAAAAACTTCCAAATAATCATATTGTAAATAGTAAAAATCAGCAGTATATCCCAAAAACTGTAGAGGGGGGCTCATATTATATAGAATCAAACCCAACTTCTGAATCTGATTCAACGAGCTACAGTATAGCAGATTCTAAGTACTTGTATGAATGTACCGATGATATCATCGAAAAAGCTAGTTGCTTTTGTTGGACAGAAGTACAAGATGCTTTTCAAGGTGCAATTAACACTAAGAAAAATGAATTAGCGGTTGACCCGATAACTGGATGGCCTAAACGTATTCAGCATTTGAGAATAAATAAACATTTTATGGACCTTATTTTAAAGAGTATGGAACAAAGAAAACAAGATCTACTTAATGAAAAACACGAAGATACAGAAATGAGTAACGAAATGAATTTACCTTTGAAACATTTAAATGCTGATTTCAATACCATCTATCACTTCCCCAATCTTTGTCCATTTATAATTGATTGTGCTTGTATTAGCTCGAACAATCACCCATGTAATCATCGGGTAAAACTGTTAGATGCTAATCCTCCCATACTAATGAGTTCGATTCAAATCATCGAAATGTGTCAGAAGAATGCTATCAAGCCACCAGAGCACTTTCAAACTCCCAATAATAATATTATTAATAAAGAAATATTAATGGATTCTTCTCAGTGATATTCTCTTGATGTGTATTTCTATTTGTACTTATAGCTGGGACACTGTACTGTATTTTTGTGCTTGCTTTCCATTGTTTGGGTAAACTGTAGTATAAATTTTATCACTAGACTAACTATTATTACAGCCGGATAGATAGTACCATAAAATATTTATTTCAGTGTGCAATCGGCGAAGCAAAGGGTTATCCGCACTCTTTCGGATGTTGGACATTGTGGTTCGTACATTATTTACTAGTTGCGCCACTATGTCCAATTCAAAGACATGATTGTGCTCTTCGTTTTCAATTATAAGATTTTGTTGTTGTCTACTTTTATTGTGAACCAAGTTTGGAACTGTAACGACATGATGAACTCTCAGACTGGTAGGTTCTGGCTCCTTGCTAGTACCTTTATTATCATGATTTGATGTTATTGCTCTGGTTCTTAATGTAGCTTCAATTTTCTTCTTTTTATTAGCCTGATATTGGGATTGATATTTGACTTTAGCTGTATCTGGCAGAATTTTCCATTGTTTTGCTACTTCAGAAGTTATCTCCAGTGTATTAGGTTCTTGTCCGGTCTTCGAAAACATTTCTTTTGCTATTTTTTCATAATTCTCTCTTTTAAATATTCCAAATACAGGCTAGAGCAATTTAATATAATTGCAATACAATAGTTAGACTAAGTCATCAAGGATTAAAGAAAAGAAAATAGAAATAAATAAATTTAATATTATCAGATAAATCAGATTGATAAATTTACCTCTAATCCCGCATTTGGATGTGGTTCACCAACCTCTCTTTTACGCCGTTTTCGTCGAGTACCATAAGCTGCTGATGTATCGTTATAATTAGTTAAAGAATTAATAAATGAACGAGTTTTAATATTATCAGAGGAAGAGGTAGAATTCAAATCAGAGTTCATCAGTGTTTTTGTAATTTCTAAATCTATTTCACAGCAGTTACACGCGAATGCTTTACTTTGCGCTCACCAAAATTGAAGGCTCAACTTTGGATGCAGCATCTGTCTCTCTGTTGTCAATATTCTGAATCACATTGAACCTTCCAATGTTACCCATTCAATGCCACTGTTGTTTTAACAAATTTACAACCAATTATAGAAACTTTGATATTTTGGCTTCTCGACATTTATATAAATGTCAAAATATCGATGCCTATCGATGTACTACTAAAGTCAACGAAAATCAACTATGCACATTTCATTGCATATGGTCTGAAGAACGCGAAGCTATTGTGCATAAAGAACAATATCCTGATCATAATATTGTTATAGTTTATAGTGAATGCCAAGCTAAGTTAATGATACAACCGAAGTTACAATTATTAAGAGAGCAGCTTACTGTCAATAAGACAAAACCTTCTGTCAATGTATTACCGACTAGTGGGTATCCTTATTTTCCTACTTTTATCTTAAATTTTAACAGTTTTTCAACTCCATTGACCTCCAATAATGTTGATAATTATATACCCTTTAATCTCTCAACTAATTCATTGCCAAAGACAATAAGCGAGAATAAATCTGCCAAAGATACAGATGTAATCATGATTAACGATAATGATAATTCATCAAATATGTTCAGCATAATGAGATCAGTATCGAACGGTAGTTCTGAAAATGATTCCAAAGACCATATTATTGTCGAGACAATGGAAAATCAAAATGCCAGGTCCAATGAATCTGATGTACAGATGGCAAAGAATACAGGATCTGGTGAAGTAAAAGCTGAAGAAAATGATATTATTATATCTTGTGACCTTCGTGGAGTGGTAAGAGATAAAGTTATTCCTCTTTTAATCAGTGGCTTAGATAATTGCCCATGCCCATTTGGTGAATCAAAGCAAAAGAATGCTCTATTTCGTGTATTGGTTCCTACTCCTGAAGCTGACCAATTACACAAGTTATTACAACCAAAAAATTATATTCATTTAATAAAAGACACAGGTTTTGGAGTATTCAGATCCAATCACAATAAAGTAGCTAAGTTTCTGGATTTACCATTTTCCCTTAACAACTCTGTGAAAGATCAAATTTTAAATGAATCCCATGATAATTTTATGAGTTTTTCCTCCCCAGCTGGTGTATATTTTGCAACTAATACGGGAAATTTAGCTGATGATAGTGATTCCAATCCAACTTGTTCCTATAAGATCTCTGATGATCAATTTAAACAATTTAATATAATGAAATTAGATGAAAAGCGAAAGATAAAAATAGCTAGTAGTGATAACCATAATAAACGACAAGTAGGTGAAACTGGTGCTGAAATTGATCATAAATTAAAAGATTTACAACAATTCATTGTCCATTATTTCTATGGAACTAAAGGTACTCAAGCACCATTTCATATTGATTCATCTCCAGGAATCGCTAAAATACTTAATAGAAATGGTGAAAAATTATGGATGTTTTTTACATGGGAAGAAGGAAAAGCTAAAGGAATAATAGATGAAAAATTACAATTAAAATCAATAAATATTGAAAAATTATATCAATTAGAAACATTTTGTTGGACTATTCAGAATGATGCAGAATATATAACAGTGCCTAGTAATTATGTTCATAGTGTATTAAATCTTACTGATAATACTTCAGTTAACTATCCTTATTGTTCAGCTGATTCTATTGTAAATTATTGTAAGTTTATTTTAACTAATGATTTACAATTTGATAGTTTCACACAAAAGAGTTGGAAAAGAACTGTGGGCATTGTAATCAGACACAATCTTAAATACTGGAACAACACGTTGGTGGATCTAAACGATACAGAAAAACTACAGATACAGACTTTGGCTGATACTCTGGTTAATTTCACAGGCAACGATAATTCTGAATTATGGCAGAAATTCATCAAACAGTATCAAATCCAACCAATTTCTGTTAACCCAATCCGATTGGATTATGCTACAATTATGGGTAATTGGAAAGATGAAATAGAATTTTATCCTCGCTTATCACGTGATTGGTTTAAGGAGAAGAGATTTTATATATATTTCTATAAATCTAAATCTGATAAATCTAAAGAGCTGAATAATAGAATAGAGAATGCACTGAAAGAGAGGATACCAAAACTAGGAGGAATCATAGTAGATTCCTTAGAGAGTGCTAAGGATGATAAAAGCATTTTCTTAATAGTAAATAAATACGAAGTTAATGCTCACATAGATAAATTCAAAGAACCATTGGCTCAATCAAATAACGGCGAAGAACTGAAGCCGGATTGTACTAGAATGGAACCGAGAGCTACTGTAACTAATGAAACCCAACCGACAAACCCCAGACATTTACAACTGATGTTACCAAGCTTATATGCAAGAAGAGGTACTAATAACTCGAGTAATGAAAACCAGATATTACTCAATGCATTACAAAGTACAGTTAAATCTAAGAATGTGAAGAGAAAACAACCGGAATTAACCAACAATCATAATACTCTTTCTGAACCTGAATCTAATAATATCAATATGGTACAACCTAAAGAACTATATCAGCATATGATTAAGGATGTACTTTTTATGGCCTATCAACGCTCAATTCCTATATTAAATTCTAGTTTTATACTTGAACATGTTAATTCATATCTCTTTCCGACTCTATCTAATCGTCGAGATTTACCTGTTTGTTTAGTTCCTCGTACTATTATAGAAGATGCTGAACAAAGATACCAGCCAGTGTGTTATGTATATGAACCTAAAGGCAATATATCAACTTTACCACAACTTTATTTACAGTTGAAGATATTAGCCGAATTATTAGAATCACAAGTACGAGTTTATTATATTAGACGTGATACTAGAAAGCAATTAGGTTTAACTAAAGCACAAGAAAATACATTCAATTTCAATATTAATGTAATGAAAGAATATAGAAACAAACATACAGTTAGTGAATCTCCTAGGCCATTAGTACCAATAGATCATGTGAAATTAAAACAGGAGAAAAAGCAAGTATACTGTCAAATATGTGATGAAATGATACTAGGTAATGGTAATATACATATCAAATATCATAAAGAACATAAGGAGAAACAGCTTAATGACCCTGCAAATGAGAAAATAGATAAGCACCAAAGTGAGCTAAAGGCTCAGCGTGAAACTGAATTAGCTACGCCGCTACAAGATAAGATATATAGATTTGTAAGATGTTATCCTAATTGGGAAGGTACAGAAGATGAATTTATTATGGATGGATTATATGCTCAAAACCCAGAATATAAGAATTATTTAGGAAAAACAGTAGAAATATTAATCAATCAATATCATCACATAGTACAAAGAACAGTCTATAATTGGAAAGAAGGAGACGAAAAGGTTTCTGATGATAATTGTAATCCTCTATTAATGAAAGAAGTTCTATGCCCCATTCCTATTCCAAAGGATGCTATACGTCTTGATTTAGAGCAAAATTTAACATTAACAACTCTTTCTAGTACTAAAGTTGATCCAAGTAATATTTGTACGAATGAAACTAAAGATTTATTTATTAATCGAAGTTTGATTGGACAATCTACGGAAAGTAATATCGAGAAATATATTCCTCGAATATGGGATACTTTAAATAAATATAAAAATTCTGTCAAACCTATTATTTATTCAAATGATTCAGAACAAATTGCTAAAAACAAATTATTTCTATTACTTAACACTCCTAGTGCTAAGGAGTCGAACAACTATTTTCATAATATCTCTAACTTGTCACACAGTCTTTATAAGTCAATTATCTCGGAATCTATTCAAATTATCCATACCAATCAAATTATCAATGATCTCGATATTCCAAATGATTTATTACTGAAGAATCCGTCGAACTTGCCCACACTAAGTGAATCCAAATATGAGAGTTTGTTACCTGAAGTAATCAGAGTACATTTTGACAGTAATAGAAATATGGAATATTCCTCTGATCTTAAAGATAATTCCAATATCGATGATCTTCGCTATACAAACTTATACTTATACAATCAACCAATTTCTATTTGCTTGGGACATTTTGACCCCGATTTAGGCTATTTGTATCAAGTAAAAGGAGTTAAGATTTGGCTGGAATTACCTTTTAATACAGAGGATATCACTCATTCTAAATATCCACAAGCCTGGGATTTAGATAAATTACTAAGAATCAATAGAAGACGCTGGTTTAAAACAGAACCTGGAGATTTAGTCATTATTCCTCCAGGTGTCAAACATCTGGTATTTACTGTTGGTTCTTCTACAGTCTGCTATGGTGGATATTTTAATAATATACTGGGTTCACTTGATTGGATCGACAAAATTCTCTATTTCAAAAGTAAAGGACATAATTCAGACAAAGAGGTTATGGCTAGATTCCGAATAAACAATGCAAATAATGTGACAAAGATAATTTATTCAATAATTAGCGCGATAAATAAGAAAAATGTTAAACTTTTGAACTGCAAGAAACATATTCAAACAATTTGGAAAATACGAAGAGAATCTATAATTAGTAATAATACAGATAAGCAAATAAACAAAGAAATAAAAGAAATGGTACAAATCCTTGATGAATTTGTGAGATAGTGTTATTCTTGCATTAAATTTTGATCAGAAATTTGTTTGATTCTTTTTGAATAAGGCTCTTTCTGCTCAGTAGCTTCGAAGTTGGATAATGATCTATTAATATTATTATTCTGAGGAAACGTATTTTCAGTGTTATTGCTGAATTGTAGTGAGTTTAAAATAGCTCTATTCATATCAGAATCATCATTTGTTTTGAAGTTACTATCATTAGATTCTTCTGATGAAGACCAATTACTATTATTATTGTTAGATTTGTTTGGTTGTAAAATAATAGACTTCAAAAATTTAATAACTTTCAAATTGGTTGTTTGTTCTCCCTGATCCAATTTTTCACACTCTTCCAAAATATTTAATGATTCTTGTAGTTGTGGTGATTCTCTAAAAGATTTGTTTAATTGATAGAATGGATGATTTGAATCTTTTAACATTACTGAAATCATTTCTTTTATACTATCAGTAGCGTAAATATAGTTCAAATCTTTAGAAATGAGATCTTCAATAAAGAATAACTCTAAGTGCAAAGAATCAGTAATACTTTTATAATACTCTAAATCAGTTATTAATTGTATTTTAATCTCATTCATTACATCATTTCGATTTTGTGGTTTTAGAAAGTCCACTACTTTTTCAATAATTGAATCAATCAGAATAGGTTTTTCTTCTTTGATTGATTCAATTATGATTACTAAAGGAACTAAAAATGTTAATAAATGCTTTGCATTATTTGATAAGAAAGTATTCTGAAGTCCACTGATTAAACTATTAATAGCTTTTACTATGTTATTAGGATTCTTAGGATCATAATATCTTCTGTTTTTAACAAAATGAGCTATTGTAATAAATAATGGAGAAAATAAAGACTCGGTTTGCAAACGAAAAACCGATGATTGCATTATAATGGAAAGGAATAAATTGATTAATAATGTTGGAGAAATTAAAGCTAATTATATGAGAGTATCTTATAATATTTAATTACAATAAACTATAAATCTATTACTTGTCTTCATTCATTACTTTCATTACTTTCATTACTTCATTACTGCAAATTTGTTTATGATATAATGGATTGCACCTCAACACTTACTAGTACATATTGTAATTAACGAAATGTTAGTTAAAGTAGAATAACTTTACTTAATTATTAATCCATCTTATTTGTTTAAATCTCTGATATTATACTATGTCAGACTCTCAATCTCTCCAAATTCCACTTTCTCCTCGCGATTCTTCTAATTATAATGAGAATCAGAATACTACTAGTAGTGAAAATTTTAATAATTTTAATAACTCAACTAGTAATGTTCTGTTTGATAATAATGACAATAATACACAATCTAATAACAGATCCTCAACAGATTCAGAAGAAAAAGGAAACTCTAGTTGTGATAAAACTTCTGCTAATAAAGTAAAATGTGAACATACTTGTGGATGTCGTATTGACAATAAAACTTGTAACTTAGAAATAAATACGTTAATGAATAAAAATAGTCTAAAAAATCATCAACATTCAGTATCTATTCATCCTATATGTACATCTATCTGTCCTGGATATAAACATTTTGGACTCTATTTTAATCAATGCAATTTGAAGAAATCAAAATCTCTCAGAATTCAAAAACAAATTGAAAAAGGAAAGGAGTGGGAACAGGAATTGGAGGAAGAACATAAAAAGTACACTCAACTAGTAAATTTATTAGGATGTAGCCACAAAGATCCTGAAACAAATTCAGAAGAATTATCTGGAGCTGCTTTAATATCTTTAGAACATAAGGGTAATAATAATCATAAGATAGATATTGAAGTTATAGAATCTGAGGTAAAACTACATGACAGTTCAACTAATGTAAAGAAAAGAAAACATAAAGAAACCGAACAAACTCGACATAGTATAATTAAATTAGAAAATTTAGAGACCAGAACTCAATATTTCACAATCCCGATGTTGGAAAAATCTCCTCTATTTTCTGCTCTACATCTACATAAAAATACTGAGAAAACGAAGTTAGCTTTGGAACAACTATCAAAAGAAACTATAAATTTAACCAATTCAGATACCGTGAATATATTACAACAAGTATTTACAAACGGCCAAGAATATTATGCAACGTTTAAAGAACATGGTGCTATTGATAGATTACAGAAAGATATAATGAAATCAAATACTCTAAGAAAACCAGTACCCCATATCACATTGTTACAGCTACATAAAACTACAGATTTTAATGATATGGAAATTCACACATTTATTCCAGGATTCGAAAAACAGGATTTGAAAGATAATCAACTTAATGAAACAAATTTGAATACTAGTACTGATATAGTTATTCCAGTTAGATTTAGAAGCAAAGTTTTACCTGTTTCATCAACAAAATCTAACTTCCTATTAGCGAAACCAGAACCACTTAAAATATTAGAGGTGATTAATGAAGAAAAGCAAGCAGTAATATATTTCTTGATGGCAGAAGATAAAATTTCCGCCACCGTCGACAAAAGTTAACAAGATTAGCCTAGATAGATATCAAGATTGGTTTCAGTAGTGGTAACATATTTTGATTTAATTTAATTTGATATTCAATTACGTTGACATTAAATCAAGTATTGTAATTTGTAGGAGTAGTAGTAGATTGTGTCGTAATTATATTAATTAATTTCAATTAATATTTAATATTACTATTCTCTGTTCAGTTTTCGCTTATTCATTAATATTGTTATTAAATTATATTGATATTAATATATATAAACAATGGTCCAGCAGTAGAAAGATATATTACCCCTATCACAGGGCGAATAAAGAATAGAGAGTAGTGGATATGTGGTGGAGTTGAGCATAAAACACATCCAAAATCTTATTGCCAGTATGCCTTAATGTCAAAGTGGTATTCAGTTTGTTAGCTATAAAATTATATTTTGGGTATAAGAACTTTATTATAAAAAAGAGTTTGAGTTTATTGAAAAGAACTGTAAATTTATTCCTACAACTCAAACATAAACAGTACTAGTGAATGGAAAGCTAGCAATTTAGAACATATCCAACATGACTTAAAGAGATAGCTCGAAATCATTGGTATTGTTATTATCGACGGCATTGTCTGTAAGAATATTATTATTTTACTAGGTTCTCATTCAATTTGTTGTTGTTGATTTGTTTTTCTGTGCTAGGAGAGAATTTGTTAATTTATCAAGTTTTTTTTGGAGCTCTATCTTCTCTCCATCAGCATTTGCTGCATTTACTAAGATTGAATCACTTTGTTTGGTTATTTTATGAATGTGTTGTTTCATTTTCTCATTTTCTTCTGTGAGTCTCTCGTTTGCTTTATTAGTTTGTAGTAATTTATTGATTAATTGGTTACAAAAGGAATGATATTGTTTAATTCTTGTTCTCATATTGAGCCACGGTGTTTTCCATTTATTTTCACTAGGACTGAGAAATTCAAAGTTAAGATGTTTAGGATTATATTTAACGTGTTTTTTGTTGTAGGTCCAGTTTTTAATACCAAGAGCTTTCTCTACTGTCTCCACTTCCTTTTTAAATGATGAAATATCTGCTTTAACAGACTTAGTTTGTGAAATTACAAATTGTTCAGCGGAGGATATGAAATTGAGCAAATATGTATTAGCTTGATGGAACACCTCGTTATTTTGTGAAATGAATTGTTCCAAAAGTACAATTTGTTTGTCCTTGAGTTCAATTTTCCTTTGCAGTGTTGAAATATCGTGATCTACATCTTCAATCAATTTCAATTCGTTGAGGATTTCATCATACTGTTTTCGAAAGTTCTGATCTGATTTGGTTTCATTATTGTTATCGTTATTATTGTTATTATTGTTATTATTATTATTGTTATTATCACTCTCATCTTCAAATTGATCTGATTCCACGGCTTGCGCTTTGACTTGATTGAGGTTAGAAGTTCTTTTACCTGCGGTTGTATTCGTAAATTTCTGTTTTTCTTCAATGGATTCATCTGAATCCGATTCAATATCGTCATCTATTATAATTGTATTGTTATTGTGCACTATGGGGTTATTCAATTTCTTATTATTGTTAGTTTGCTTACTGTTTAGATAATATTTTTGTACACATTTTAACTTTCTGTTTTCATCTTCTAATTTCCTGAATTTCCTTCTAATTTCGGCAGATAATGATTCTAATTCTATTGGTGTCAATGATATTACATCAGATTCTAAATAAGTATTATCATTATTATTATTATCTATTTCAAGAGCTATTGTTAACTGTATGTTTTGAAAATCCAATTTTGTTAGTTTCTCTTGAAGTTCACTATTCAATTTTGTTAATGAGTTTACTTCTTCTGTTATTTTATCAGATCCTAAATTATCATTGTCTTCTCTGTGATTATTATTATCTTTGTCACAATTATTATTATTATTATTATTATTATGATTGTTATTAGTTTTCTTTTGCTTTTTCTTTTTCTTTTTCTGCGATAACAATTGTTTCAAATCTGTTTCAGCTGTTTTTAAATTCCAAAGTTCATTTTCCAACTCCATTATTTTTATTTTAAGCGCACGATTCGATTTCTCTAAAGATTCTAATTTTGTTGGTATTGTTATTTTGTTAGCTTCTAAATGGATAATACTATTATTATCATTATCATTATTATTTTTCATAATATCATTAGCATTATTATAATCAGATTCCTTCATTTCTGTATCATTATTACTATTAATAAAGTTATTAGTTGTATTTAGTATTTGAAGTAGATTCGGTTCAACAGCCGTAATCTGATTAACCATAATTGAATTTGAATGCAAAGTACTGTTTGATATAGAAAAGCTAGAATTATCTGGAGAATAAGGGCCATAGGTACGATTTTTATACAAAGTATTAGATGTTACAGTATTAGCAATATTAGTTACTGGGATATTTAATTTACTGAAATTCTGAGTCTTAGTTGTATTGTTCACAGATTTAATGGAATTAGATAAATCCATATCAATATTACTACTATCTGAACCATTGTATAATTTATCATTACCATCATCAATTCTACTGAATATTCTACTATTGTTATTTAATTTACTATTGCTATTATTGTTGTTATAATTATTATTATCACTAATATTAGTATTACTACTGGCTTCATAGTACTTATCAGATTTCTCCGTACTAACAGAATCCATGAATACTTTATTCTGTTGATAAGAAGATATTGAGTATAATTAATATTAAGTTGAACAATGAAGATTGTATCTACTCTATCATGATTGTTAGATTATTCTTGGTTACTTTCATTACTTTCATTACTTTCATTACCTCATTACTTTAAATCCAGTTCATTTCAGTTTGATTTTCTTTCATTACTTTCATTACTTTCATTACTTGTATTACTTGTATTACTTTCATTACTTTCATTACTTTCATTACTTTCATTACCTCATTACTTTACATCCAGTTCATTTCAGTTTGATTTTCTTTCATTACTTTCATTACTTGTATTACTTTCATTACTTTCATTACTTTCATTACCTCATTACTTTAAATCCAGTTCATTTCAGTTTGATTTTCTTTCATTACTTTCATTACTTTCATTACCTTCATTCATTACTTTAAATTCAGTTCATTTCAGTTAATTTTCTTGATTTTATGTAACCAATTCTGATTGCTCAGAAATTATTTGATAAAGTTCTTGATGTGGGTAATTAAAAAATTTTTTTTTTGCGACCGTTGAAAAAATTGACTGAAAAAGGTCGAACTCACACAACGATCGAAAAGTCCGGAAATGATGCCCGCTGTGTTACCAATCAAAAACTGTAGCATCCGTTAAGCAGCCTGGTCTTCCTACATTTATGGCCATAAACAAACCTGTACGATCAACTAAAGCCATG
>Ga0302300_1000478_pt1 | contig 27782 bp, 17 predicted proteins | sample III_Palsa_E1_1_FD_198756 | JGI IMG/M metagenome (GOLD analysis project Ga0302300, IMG submission 198756) | Peat permafrost microbial communities from Stordalen Mire near Abisko, Sweden - III_Palsa_E1_1 | ecosystem: Environmental > Terrestrial > Soil > Palsa > Peat permafrost | place: Sweden... | reverse complement strand
ATAGTATATTTTATATATAATATATATATATCCATAATTACTCATCTACATTATAATTTTTGTTTTACGATAAAACATAACTTATATTATTTAGATTAAAATCTATTCCATCTGTTTTAACCATTTTTATATTAGTATGATTATGGTTAAGATAACTAGAATATATATTAATTACTTTCATGACAATGATAATATTTCGAAATAGTTAAAACGTTATTATTAACACCCATATTAATAAAATAACAAACATACATTCATAATTGATAATTACTACGATAAATATCAAACCTTAATACAATCTTGGATTGTAGTAAAATATAAAATTACATACACAAATTCTAACAACTAAAAACATGGATTAAAACATGGATTAAACACAAATTAGAAATACATATAATAAACAAGAACATACATGATTAGTATACAAACATTAATTTACAATCAGGGACAAAGTATGTATATAGGTTATATAAATACAGGCAGATGTAACATAGAAATAAGAGAAAGAAATGGGAGAGTGTATGATGAGAGGGGAGGGGAGAGAACATGAGGAAAGCCAAAAAATTAGACAACTATCTCTTTGAGTAGAGAGAACGAGTTATTAGCACAATTGATATTCTTCTTATTTATAGACTTTTTGTTTGTTTGCTGTTGCTGTTGTTGCTGTTGTTGTTGTTGCTGTTGTTGTTGTTGCTGTTGTTTTTGCTGTTGTTGTTTGATATTGGTATTACCGTTACTATTGTTATTAGTGATAACGTTGTTATTAGTGATAACGTTGTTATTAGTGATAACGTTGTTATTAGTGATAACGTTGTTATTAGTGATAACGTTGTTATTAGTGATAACGTTGTTATTAGTGATAATGTTGTTATGTTTACTAACAGCAACCACCTTATCGTTAGATGTGGGTGATAATATCCTCTTAACACCAAGAGGATTAACAGTTTCGGTTAGTGGATTGACGTGCTCGAGAATGTGAACGTTTTGTTGTGTGGTGGGAAATGGAACACGTACGGTTAGTGTCAACCATAATTTAAGATCATCTGGTGTGAATAAAATAACACCAATTTCTGTCATTAAGTATTGTCTCAACTGAGATGTGCTGCCATTCTCTAATATATGCATAGGAACTTGTACTGAATTACCACACATAAATTTGGAACATTCTGTCAGCATATCCTTTATTTCAGGAGATAATGTTTTAATACCAACGTTATTAGTAGATGATGATGATGAAGATGATTGTGATTGCATCTTAATTAGTTCAATTGTTGCACACCAAAACTCAATTACAAGTCTGCGAACGTCATGTCCATAAGTATCAGTCCAATGACCAAAGTTGTAAATTTGGCAAAAGTCATAAGAGTAAATATCTGTTGATGATATCTTGAAGTGGGACAAACAAGGTAAGTGTTTAACAGCAACATCTTGTAGTGCAATGTAAGAAGGAGACCAACCGGTATGTTTCCAGATATGGTAGAAACCAGTGTACAACTGCCATAAAATAGTTAATTTGTTGTTCAATGATAATTTCTTGGCTCGTTCCTTGAGTGTAGATCCATTGTTGTACTCACTGACTAATGAATTACCCATCCTACAACTGAGTCCAAGGACATTTGGGAACAATGTTGGATTATGAATTTTACTCCAAATTTCCATCTCTCTAACACAGTCACTTTCCGTATCATGTCTCTTGGCAAACACTTTAACATTGTTGTAATTACCAATACCTGATGGTGAAAATGACTTTAATAACTTACCATTACTATCTTTTGTTCTATCATTGTTAATGTTATTATCTATCCAACTCTCACTTCGTGATGTATTACTACTGTTAGTCTGTAATGCCAACCACTCAATCTTGTGATTGTTTCTCGCAATTGTCTCTAGTGCTGATTGTGAGATCATTTTGATGTCATCTTAGTTTTTGTATCAGATTTTCATCATTACCAAATTACTACCAATATAACCCCTTACTTGTAAAATTCATAATAAAATGTAACGTTCATTCATATACAGTTTTATTAACTCAAATCATCAACTGTACTGCAGTAACAGTAAACACACCAGTGATCACGATGATGATGGAAAAGGAAAAGGAAAGAAGAAGATTACATTACTAACATTATATAATTTTGATGGATCATAGTTTACACTAATATTATGTAATTATGTTTGCATTAACAAGGAAAAGAAGTAATAATTAACAGGAAGGAATGAAAGAGATAAAAGAGATGAAAGAAAACAATTACATTAATTACTTATTACCAATAACAATATCATATTGTTATATGTTTATGATCATCACCCATGTATATTGTCTATGTTAAATTTTCTCATTAACACATAATACGTATTATTTATACAGATATTAAATTAAACCAATATATATTATTATCAAAATGATATATTGTATACATATAATTACATTTAAGTTAACACATACACATAAGTTGTTAATTGTAAAACATGTAATTATTTACTATAGTTTAGACGGAGATAATATTGTTATTAGTATCACAAAAAAATATTTTACGAGAGTATATTGTTTTGATATTATTAATATTAGGAGGTTTTAATCTGTCACTAGATTTTGTAACCTGTCATGGACATGGGACTATCTCATGTTACTATAATTTATAGTAACAATATAACTACAATAATATATTTTTATATTATTAACTATATGGGTATATAAAAGAGTATATACAAACATGTGTAAAAACTGTATTACATACCTCAGGATGAGTTTTTTGGGTTTGTTTCATAACATTAAACATAATGGTAAGGAACAAATACAAACACAATCAATGATATTAAAGTCAATAACACTTGGTGATACGGATGAATGTAAACTATTATTATCTAAGTTATACTTAGGAATATGTTCTACATACTGTTTACATCATTTGGCTGGTAGTAAACTTAACATTTTAAGAGATAAATCTTTTTGTAACAATATTAATGATAACAATAATAATAACAATAATAATAACAATAACAATAATAAATACAATAGTTATGATTATAATAATTATGGTGATGATGATAGTAATTATACATGGGTAATAGACAAATTAACAGTTGATGAGTTTATAGCACATAGTGTGAGTACCGGGGAGAAGGTAAACGTGGTATTAAAATGTGGGATACCTGTTCATGTACAGTATACCTACTACAGTGATCTAGTGCGTTTTGGCCTTGATAATTTATCATTACATGGTGAATATGTTATTCAACAAGGTAATACACATTTGAAGGGTAATTATAATTATGGACTCAGGACTGGTATGTGTAAGTACACTTCTAACTTACATACTAATACATGTTATTATGTTAATGATTATAAGCATGGTCCCAGTACCACACATTACCAAGGACAAAGAATAGAAGAACAATGGGTGAACGGTAAATTACAAGGTTGTAAAAGTGTATATCAAGGTGACACCCTAATTCATGAATCTATATATCACAACGATAAACTCGTGTCAACCAAGAAATATTGCAGGTAACAATATTTCATAACAATTTACAATATACATAGTTGTAATTACAAAATACCCAAATAGTGAAGTCCCCAACTCTGTACTCGATACAGTCCTTTTCTCTTTCTCTTTCTCTTTCTCTTTCTCTTTCTCTTTCTCTTTCTCTTTCTCTTTCTCTTTCTCTTTCTCTTTCTCTTTCTCTTTCTCTTTCTCTTTCTCTTTCTCTTTCTCTTTCTCTCTCTGAGATATATTTACACCATTGGTTCACATCCACTAGATGTAAACAAGATCTGTAATGTTAATACATACACATTTAATTGCTTATGTATATTTAAAGTTATATATGTTTGTTATTTTGAATAACAATAAAACACATGAACACATAATGGTATTATATTGGATGGTGATTAAGTGTTTATCGTTACTAAACGTTTCTATACTACTTATTTTTATTATACTAGTATAATAAAAATAGTGTTTGAATAGTAAAGGTTCTTATATTTAATAGGTGTAAAGGTAATACAAATGCGTGTACGTATTTAATACGTATATGTTTATATTTATATTTATCGATGTATATATATATATTTACTTAATCTAACAAGTCTCCGTCCCAGTCCCATGGTTGGTCTGGATTATCGAGTAAATGAAGTAGGTTGAAATTAGCGTTTTGTGCTAGTGCATTTTTAGTCCCATGGGATAATCTTTTCACCATGCATATATGTACCTGAGAATGTATTTTCACCATGTTTATTGTACTCATCCCAAATTCCATGTTTCTTGCCTTTGATGTACTGTCCTACTGATTCACGTTGACCATTGTCATACATTGTAGTCCACACTCTATTTTTTTGATCATTGAAGTATGTACCTGATGCAAAAAGTTTATGTCCATTGTTGTATACTGTAGTGACTAGTGCTTGTCCCTGTTTAACACCATTAACAGTATGATAGTTACTTATTGTTTTTATTATACTATCATCATCAATGACATCATTGGTACTCTCAAAGTTAATATAATAAACCTTGTTATTATTAACATGAACAACTTTGTTATGATTAGTGACCAGCCATTCATCCATAAATTTGGCATTTTCATTGTAATTGTCGGGTATAAAATCATGAGGGCAGTGAACTAAAATATCCCATTGCAACTCAGGGCCAATATCATCGTAAACCATTGTATTATAGTACCACCAATTATTAAATAGTTGTTCAAGTAGGTATTGTAGGTAATTATCATCGATAAAGTAAGTACACATTATAAAACATAATTGTAAGTAAGGTTTATTACCTTCAACAGCGTGAGATACGTCATTACTTGCCTTCATGGTACCCATAACGGAATTGCTACCCCAGTCATATGCTATCCTCGAAAAACCTGGTTGCAAATGGGCTTTAGTGACAGGAGTGATTGGTTCTTGTTTTCCTCGGAGAAAGGCAATATAATTATCGATAACATCAAAGTACTTGTCAGGTATTACAATTTCTATATCACCCTTATAACGTTGACCATATTCATAATGTTGACCATACCCATGTATCAAATCACTAATATACACTGAACCATGTGCTGTCTGCGTGGGAACAACTATTTTCTTACCGTTAATATTAAAAACTATAACCATTTTATGGTCAATATATTATTTTATTCATTTATTAATATAATCTTGTAATACACATATATGAATAGAGATAAAGTACACCCAAACATACTATCATTTAAATTAACAAAAACACACAAATAAATATAATATTATATTATATTGAATAACATTGGTTGATTTCACCAAATATATTTTATGTCACCTAATTTTATCATACCGTAAAATATTTATAATATTATTTATTGTTAATTTAAAGTTTTAAATATTAAAAGACGACCATTAATGGGTGCTCGCACCTCTAAAAACGAATGTTGTTACTATCAACCAAATAAGAACAGTTTGTTCATCAAAGGTTATTATCGTATCTTAACACATGACAAAATTGCTTATCCGCTATCAAAGAAAAAGAAACGTCATCTCGACAAATTCTTTATCTCCATTGGACAACTCATCAACTTGTCTGATGGCCTAATTATTCATATATCCAATGAATATCCACCTATTGAAAATATTTGGGTTCGAGTCCAACTTTACGTTGACAAGAACAACATTGGTATGTACTACTACAACTCAGATGATGTAGGTGAAAAATTAGTAAGTAGAACAATAATATAATTACTAATTTATTGCGATACATACACACATACACATACACACACATACAAATACAAATACAAATACAAGTACATCATATTATTATAATCCGATATATTTTTATACATGATGTATGTTAAAATAATAAATGTTAAGTAATGGAAAGAGGGAGGGAGGGGGTGAGGGATAGGAGAGATAAAAATAAAAACACGTACTGTTCTGAACAGTACAATACTGAATTCATGTTACAATTATATTATAATTACATTACAATTACATTACATAATATACCTTTTAGATTATATAGATGTGTATATATATATACTCTTTTAAACAAAAGATAACAATATATACAGTTCATGTTATTTGAGTAGTGTTATATTAACACAACACCAAATAAAAGAAAGTTGGAATAAACTATGATGTGTTAACATTGTATATGTTAAATACATGAGAGAAGAGAGAAGAAGAGAGAAGAAGAGAGGAGAAGAAATGGTAACATTATATTAAAGAGTGTAAGTGATACTTGAAATGTTTGTTATTTGAAGGGTATGAGTAGATGGAAAAGATGTGGGTGAGGAGGGAGGAGAAGAATGATGAGAGAAATGAGGAGAAGAATGAGAAGAGGAGGGAATGAAGAAAATAGGTGGGGGATGTGGTGACACAGTGGGATATTAAGATAAAAAATGAATATTACAAATGAATATTAGAAATGAATTATAAAGTATAATTTTTAATAAAAACAAGATGTTGCTGAATCTTTTCCTAATTGGAGATAATTTTACAATGCTGTCGAATGATCACACTATCTTGGTCAGTAACTTCCTTCGTCACCATTCAACGGCGGGTAGTAATTGTTGTTATTTAGCCTGCAGCCACTATCTCATTGATGAGAGGTCAGAAAACTTCATTCGTCTCATGTTGGAGAAATTGGGTGGTAGTGAAATGATGATGACTTATGCTCTTAACAGTGACACCTTAAATTCTAATATTAAGAAATTAACTATTGCTGAATCTTTCAATGATGCTTACATTGATGCTAATACAGTCAAATTGACCAATAACAAGGTCCACCCTATCATCACCAAAACATTTAGCAATTACGAGTTTGTATCTCAATCTCAAACACCCATTACCCCTACCACACCTACTACACATGGACAATACAGTGACACAACATTAACACCTTATAATGAAAAGTATGATGATAATGACATTTATGATCATAACCATGAACATAAACTCGTTAGATGCAACTCCAGCTCATCCACTCTTGTTAACTACAACGTAAATACACTATCCGAGTCATGCACACCATTAATTAACCTACAGTCAATGCAAAACTCGATGATTGACACCCAATCTGCTGACTTTGAGATGAAAGATATGACCGATTATAATCATATCGCTACTGACATTAACCGTGGTAATCCCAGTGTTAGTAACCCTAACAGTACAAAATTTATCACTGCACTCAAACTGGGTATTGACCATATTAACTCCAATGAGGATCATGAGTACGTCCATGCTCATAACAGTGATAATAACAGTGATCATGATGACACTAATGACTATGAACTTATCTCTTAACAAGAAGACACATAACATAGACAAAAACGTAATAGTAAAACATTTTGATCCTCCTTTCTCTCTTTTTCTTCCTTCTCTCTTACTCATCATATTATTAAAAGTAAACATTTATACCTCTCATGGAGGTATAATAATAATAAAACAGTTGGTTGATAGATATAAACAACATATATGTATTTTGTAAATGCATAGACTTTGTGTATGTAAAATATGTAGTAAAGAAGAATAAACATGTAGAATTGTTTGTTTAACCAATATTTTGTATATTTAGTTATATACATGTATGTAATCTATCAATACAAAAAAAACACGTTCAACTACACCAAACCTTTTTTATATTGGTTGATGCCATAACTGTCAACACATTGTTAATAATGTAAAGTATTTTTTGTATTACAAAAACAATAACAAATGTATATAACCAACTTGTTATACTATAGTATAATACACAATTATATTACCAATCTTATTCTATTTTGTTTTATTGTTACAACAAGATTGATAACATGTAAATTGTAATATTTTTGTGTGAACAATATTCATGGAATAATGGTTATTATTTATATTAAGTAATTTAATTCTAAATGTTATAACATATAACATTACATTAACATATACCAGTCATTACATTACTCCTCTCCATCTCCCTCTATTTCTTTTTCTTTCTTTTTCTTTCTTTCTCTTTGTTGTTTTGTTACATTGTTAAAGTAAGTAACATTTATGAATATACAGTTAACATGACACTATCTTAGTTTTAATTTTAATTGTTTATAGTTAGTAGTTGAATCCAAGATAGCATCATGTTAGAAGATGTAATTATAATATAGTTACATCTTGTTGTTTGCAACCAAAAATATATTTATTTCTCTCTGCTATGAGTAAGTATAAAATGGTTTTATATTGTAATAACATTGTGACACTCATAGTTGTGAGTATATTTATTATATCGTATTTCTTTAGGTGAATGTGTTTTGTTTAAATTTCGTGAAAAAATATGTCTAGTCTGACTAGTCATCAAAATAAAAGATAGTAGGTACACTTGTTACTAGCATAGGGGTGTATAATCTTAATTTAATATGGATTAACTGTATACTACTTGTATATGTTAGTGTTCATGTGAGGTTGTATTATTAAAACTAGTAAAGATATACATATTTTTGGTAAAAAATATGTCGGAATGACTAGACAGTACAAATATGTACCTAATCACATACTGACTATACAAGCATTAATAGACTAGACTTTGAATAAAAATGGGTTTATACACTTGACTATATACACTTAACTATATACACTTGACTATATACACTTAACTATATACACTTGACTATATACACTTAACTATATACACTTGACTATACAGTGTGTATAGTTAGGTATTGTTTTTGGTTTACTAGTAAATTCCGACAATTTTTTACCAAAAATAAGTATATCTTTACTAGCTCTAATAATATAACCTTGCATAGTCGTTAGTATGTAATAAGTGTAGAATAACTATATAATAAAATATAGTTACACACTCGTAACAACAAGTATACTTATTATACTTTATTTTAATGACTAGTCAAACTAGACATATTTTTGGTAAAAATTAAACAAAACATATATTTACCCAGAAAAATATAAGTAACAATATCCTATTTTACCAGTAAGCATTTCCTATCACACTTTATATATGGTACTTATATAAACAACTAAATAAAAGTAATTTACATTCCGAAAATGTAAAAGGTTAACTTAACTATATAACAATAATACATGTTTACCTATTGGAGTATATATATTTTATGTTTATTACCTGTATTTCAACATAACAAAGTAGTTTATGGTTAAGTTGTCACACAACCAAATCTTTTACCAATAACTCTCCTGTTTATAACAGTAAATTATGTTTATAGTTATCTGTGTGTCCACACATTGGCTGTGGATGGTTGCTTACACAGATGGCATGTGGTTGGCACTTGTAATTATCTGTTCAACACATGTTTTTCCTTTGTTGTACATGCATACATATAAGTTTGTACTAGGAAAATTTACATGTAATCTGTGTAAGCTGTTTGTGAGACTTAGTCTTTCCGCTAAAGCTTATTACAAGTAACATGTTTTGTCAAAAATCTTAAACGATTCAAAACATTAAAATAAACTTGTTTTGTAATAACTTAACATCCAATTTTATATTTATTTTAATGTTTTGAATCGTTTAAGATTTTTGACAAAAACATGTTACTTGTAATTTTACTGGTTACCGACAGTTAGTGTTAGGTATTAGTATGACCAGTATCAAAGATATAAGTATTTTGTCAACACCTACATAAATACAACATGTTCATACAATCATTAGTAAGGATGATGAGTAAGGATGAGGAGGAGAAGGAGGTAATACATCATTACATGCGTAGCGGTAACAAATATAACATTACATAAATTACCACTACTATTAATATTACAACAAACACAAATATTAAACTTGTGTAAATTAAATTAATACAAAATAAGATATATATGTTATTGTAACATATATATAAGTAAAGTATAACGAATACAAATTTTTAGACTGTGGTAGTAGAGTGTCTATGACATGTTGTTAACAACACACATTAACTTATGTTAACATGTAAAATGTAAAATGGTAAAATGTAAAATGGTAAAATGTAAAATGGTAATATGTACATATTATTATTATTATTATAATTACCGATTAATTATTTAAAAATATAAGAATAATTGCATGTAGATCGTGTAGGCAACTCTATCCACGGTAATTATGTGATTACTAGAGTTTAACAACAGTTTATTTCAATAGGGAATACACTTATAGTTACATGACTGTCATTGATAGTTGCTTACACGAATTACATGTAGATATTAACCATCACTACCCGATACATACAAATACTTTATCCTCTCTTCTTGTTATATTATATTGTTAATATGTTTTATTTGTATACTTATAATATTGTTTCTACTCATTAAGGTGTAATATTACAAATATTTTTACAAGTATGTAATATTATCGGTATTACACAAAGTGTGTTAATATTATTAGTGGTGCACAACTTATATTTAATATAATCAAAATGTATTGGCATCGAGACAATACCTGTTTTGTGGGTAGATAGAGTCACAAACACAAACACAAACACAAAATAGTAATCGTGATAAGTATTAGGTTGTGTAAAGAGTTATACATAACAGTTATGTATAATACAGTATTACAAATAACAATAGTTCAATCTAAAAATGTTAACACATACAATTACATATACAATTACATATATAGTCATTAGCACATTCATACTTATGTAATTGTATTATAATATACTATTTTACAGTAGTTTCGGTTAAGTTGTTTAAAATATACAAAATATGTGTTTGTATAATATATTATATTGGTAATTGTTAAGATATGAAGGGACAACAGAGAAATTCTATTTTGACATAGTACAATCTTTTCATGATTTTAACAAGATTATATATATGTACTTGTGCTTATATATATACTCTTATTGTTTTATTAAAACAGATAATAACTATTGTTAGTATGAATTATATATAGTAACTATACATAACATTATTGTTCACTCATTTGTTTATATTTTAGTTTACTACTTTGGGTAGTAAAACATGTATATATGCTAAACTTACATCACAACAACAGTAGAAGAACATACTCATAACCTAACAGATATTAATATAATTACTAGTATAGACACATGATGGTTGTGGATTCTTGCCTACACAGTTTGCATGAGACTATCCATCATTACTACTTGATAAATACAAATATTCTACTCTTAATCTTTCTCTTATTTACTCTTCATCCTGTTAAACAACATACATTTTAACATATGTTTAAAGGTGTAAAATTATTTATCATAACTATAAACATGTACACACAAATAATATAAATTACGTATTGTATGTAATTGGTTTTGGTTTGTGTGTACAACAAACAGTAGTCAACTGTTGACTATTAGTAATTTCACGCTCATAATGTTTTTGGTTACAACAATATAATTCCCGTACATAATTATATGCATATGGTAATAACATATACTAGTAAGATTGTTACTCTTCACTTCAATAGAAAATAATATACATTAATTTTTATATGTTTTGGTATTAATTAACATACAACTATGTCTTTGAATGTTTTAGTGTACACAACTGTTATGTATTAACATCTACTATTAACATTAAGTTCAAATAACTAAAGATATTGTCTCTTATTTATTGGTTGTTGTTGACACTCTCTCCGTTCTCCTCCTTCTCCCCTTCCTCATGTAACCATACTATTTCTTGTATTTTTATTTATTTATTTATAGTCTTAACTATTTTAAATAGATAAATAAATGTTAGGATTATCTATTTCTTACTAGTATAATTACATTTTAGTGTTAAAACTATATACACTTATATTATGGTTAGTAATTATTATAATATACACTAACATAAATTATTAAACAACATTACCATTACCAATATAGGGGACGATTGATGATGAGGAGGAGGAAGACAAATATGTATTGGATACATATTATTCATAACATATGTAACAAAGGTTAAGTAAATGTTTAGATATAATATTTATGTTATATATATAACATAAATATTATCTTAATGTATTTTAGTATAACACTATGTTATACAAATGAGTGACTTGTTATAGGTAAATTGTAATCTTGTTGTTTTTTATTACAACAAACAATATTTGCTATTAGTATTAACTATGTATAGTTGCTATACATAACATTGTTATTTACCTGTTTATTTACTTGTTTATTTATATTTTAGTTTACTACTTGGGTAGTAAACATTATTATGCAGGGTTAGTAGTAGGTAAGATACATTATAAAAGTAGTAACATGGGTAACAGTAAATATACCTTTATATAACCACTGTATTTAAAAAAATATGTCTCACAATACATAGCTGTATGTGTGTGTATACTCAACAATACAAAATGTAAATCTGGTCTCAAAAATTTTTTCGAGGAAAAATTTTACATCTCGAGATTCATACTTTCCAAATTTTATCTCGGAAAAAAACCATCTATCTGTGACAAAAACATTTAATGGTTTGACTACCGTACAGTTATCGTGACAACAATGTTTATTTTAGTTTATAGTTTTCAACACATAAAATACGATTGTTTTAACTCACAACATTTACTTGTTTTATAATAATTAATACTACCAACATCACTATAATGTAATTGTTTTACTTTAAAATGTTTTAACAAAATAATATCCTGTATGTAAAATTTTACTTACTCTACTAATACGTGTATGTTAACCATATGTTATTTTAACACAAAAATAAAATTGTAAACTCTCCCTTCTCTCTTTTCTTTTTCTTTTTCTTTTTCTATCTTTTACTACAAGTCATAAGTCAGTAGTAAACATACACATTTTTTAAATTTACCTGTTAGTAGCATAAAATTACAACTAGTAAAAATATAGAACATTATGAATATGTTATACTTACACCAATGTTTGCAATGTTGGTGATATACATCCTTCCCTCCCCTCCCCCTTCTTCCTAGTTCACTTGATCTTCTACGAGTGAAGTTTTAACTATTGGTATGTTTGCTACTTTTTATCTTGTATCTATACAATATTCTTCCTTGTCTTTCTCTTATTTCTTATTTTTGTTTACAACTTATTGTGTCGTCTATTTTAATATTACATCTAGTAAGATTATTCTGTAATCCATGATAGTTTATGGTTGTGAAAAATAATACATATTACATGTGTTAATGTATTTTTACTGTTAGTTGAACAATTACTAACTACAATCCACAAAGTTACAGGATTGTAAAACCCATAAGTATAACTATAAGTTATACTAATTTTATTTCGGTGTAACAATAAAATACCTTGATTGTTACTAACATCATGTAGTTCATCGAGAATGAAGTAGTTAGTGACACATCCACTCTTAATGGTTAATACACATATGACTACATAGTGGCTGTGGATAGAGTTGCCTACACAGATGGCATGCAATTATCAACCATTAATACTTGACAAACCCAAATATTTCTATCTCATTGTAAACGTTACATTCATCCATTGATCTAGTTTACATCGTTATCTATAATCTATTACAACAATACTTTAAATACCTTTGAATACTTTTGTAATTAAGTAACGCACTGATGGTATACAACAAATTTTATATTGTTGGTAATGTTAACTTGTATCTAACATAATTAAAGTTACCAACTATGTCAAACATAATCTTATCTTGTTATGATGGTAACATATACTATATAACAATTAAAATTATACACAACAGTTATGTATATTACAAATCCAGGTAATCTTATCCAAAAATACTAAAATATATGAATTTGTGTGAACATTTGTATATTCCAACTTACTATTACATATACAAAATATTTACTACAAGTATAAAAATAGAGATATAAGTAGTTGTATTTGTTGTAGTATTAGTAGTAGTAGTAGTAGTTATTTACTAATTTATTGTTTACTAGTAAACAATTACAACAGAACATAAAATTACACATTGTATGTAATTAGTTGGTAATTTGGGTACACAACAAGTAACAAGTAATAATTAACTGATGACTATTAATAGTTTTATACTTCTAACATTTAGTTATTTGTTATGTTTAACTTTGGGAGTAGAATAATTTTACATGTTAATACAACCTACTACATGAAAGATATATTTTGGTTACAATGTTATGTTAAGATTTTTACATATAAACCGTTAGCAAAAACTAAAAATTGTTGGTTTACACATATTTTTGGTTTTTTCATAATACAATACTGTTCAAAAATGTGGTTATGTACGATACGTGTTACTTACAATATTATTTTTATAATTACACATGATATACAACTACTGTATATTGTCAATAATTTATATATACATGTAATATCATCATACTTAAACATGTAAACATCTAAATACATGAAATTTCCATTCTTATATTCCCACTTCTTATTTTTGTTATTTAGTATATGTTAACGTATAAGTAATTATAGTTAGAGATAGAAATAGTGTGAAGTATATTTTGTTATTTAAAACCAAGTACATGTTTATTTGAAAGTAACAATATCCCTATCCCCCTCCCCTCTCCCAACACAAATAAGTATAGAATGGTTCTATACTAGAATAATGTTGTAACAATCTTAGTAGCAATTGTATCTTTTATCTTGTGTTTGTTTGGGTAAACATATTTTGTATAAAATATGTCTAGTCTGCGCCTAGTCATCAAAACAAAAGGTAGTAAACACGCTTGTTACTAACATAGTTATAGTCTTAATTTAGTATATGATCATTTTACACTCGCTACATACCAAGAATTATACAGAGTTATATTTTTACAGCTGATGAGGATAAACATATTTTGTTTAATTTTTACCAAAAACATGTTATCTCTGACTAGTCATCAAAACAAAAAGTATCAAATGTACTCGTAGTGACGAGTATATAATATTATTTTAATATAGAACCGTTCTACATTCATTGGTATTAAAGAGTTCGTTACTTCTTATTTTACTGGTTAGTTAGGGATGATATGTTTTTACCAAAAATATGTTTATCCTTACTAGCTGTAAAAAATACAACTTTGGTCTGACTTTACTTTACACAACTATAAAACCATTCTATATTAAAATAATATTATATACTCGTCACTACGAGTACATTTGATACTTTTTATTTTAATGACTAGTCAGAGATGATATGTTTTTGGTAAAAATTAAACAAAACATGTTTGCCTGAAAAAACAGGGGTAACTAAAACATACTATACTAATGAGTGTGTAACCACTATACACTAAATTACAACTATAACAATTGTAGTTACAAGTGTAGTTACTTATCTCTATCCAACCAAAACATGTGGTGTAGATAATAACTATTATCTACAATACATCTTATAATTTTTTATCTAGTAATGGACAAGTCTATATTATTATATGTATTACAATAATACATATCTATACACATTAAACATGTAATATTACAACAACATGTTATTAATCGTAATATTGCATGTTTAACATGTATTAACTAGTTGGGATAAAATTCTAACTAACCACTTTATGGTTAACATGTTAGTTTAACTATGTCTCAAATATACATCTATATATATATATCTTTAGGTTAGTTAGCCGTAACCTAATGTTTTTACTATGTAACATATCTTTAACCATTAATGTGTATACATTGCACTGAAGTATATATGTTAACATTCTCATTGCAATAATTACCTTGGTTGTGTCAATACCGTAATTACTACATAATAAACATTTACACAGTAACCTATAATGGTTACTAAACATAAAATTGTTACCACTGCAAATAAAAGTGTTCATGTAATATAAAAACATAATCACTATACCAACTAATGTGTATGTACTATAAACAAAACACTATACGTAACAAACATTAAATAGGTATTTTACATAAAATATAACATGAATACAATTTTTGGTATACAACACAATGTTGTATAAACAGGTAATTACAAACATAGTTGTTTGTGTGATGTATCAACATATTGTTATAACTATTCATCATGATAGGTTACATGTTATTCGTGGTTGATTAGAATCACGAATAACATGAAATTACAACAATATGTACTGATATTTCCAACAAGGAGAAGATAAGAGAAAATAAATAACAAGAGATGTGTAACTAATAATCTCCGATTACTACACTAATGGGTATCGAAATGCATGAATTGTATGAGTATGTGGTAACAAGCATAATTATTATGCTTGTTACCATTTTGTAACATATTTTGTAACATATTTTGTAACATATTTTGTAACATATTTTGTAACATATTTTGTAACATATTTTGTAACATATTTTGTAACATATTTTGTAACATATTTTGTAACATATTTTGTAACATATTTTGTATACATTGTATATGTTGTATACATATAAACAGATAAACAGTTGTTGTTTACATCTTGAAGATGTAAAAAATTTAGTTTAATGTTGTAACATTAATATATACATATTTACTTATTAATATACACAGTTTATGTTTATGTTTATTAACTATATCTAAACATAACAAAAGTAGTTTATGGTTAAATGGTTATACCACCAATTCCTCTATTAATAATACTCTATCTATGATAACGAAATAGTCCTATGATTACCTATGTGATTACATGATGTTTGTGGATATGGTCATCTACATAGATGGTATGTAATTACAAGTAGTTACTGATTCAACACACACATCCTTTCTTTATTGTATTCGGGTATTTTTAGTTTGTATTAGGTAAATTTACATGCCATCTGTGACAAGCGACAAACCGAAGGTAGGCTATGCCAAACGCAGTGACAAGCGGAGGCAACCATCTACAACAATCTTGTGATCTGACAGGAATTAGCAACCATTTACTTCATTAGAATATATAGATGTAGTTGCATAAGTTGTAAGACACAAGATATCTGTATATTAATAAGTTTACAGATATCATACTGGTATTATAATTTAAACCAATAATTATAAATTTAGTCTACTGTTGTAATTGCAACATATAAATTTACGTGAATTTATATGATGTTCGTGGATATGGTTGCTTACACAAACATTATATAGTTATACAAAGTACATATATGTTGGTAATCACTTAATGAGACTGTTAATGTTTAGATCAAAAACTACAATGTATTATCTTTGGGTTTCAACAATAAAAACATTACAGTAATGTTTATTACAATAATTTTTATTACAATAGTAGTTTTGTACTACTTGTAAACACAAGTAACAAGATTTACATTTACAAAGAAAACATGACATAAGTTGGTTTATTTTGTACATAACCTACTAATTATAACAACTAACAATGTTGTTATAATTATTTGCAATATTTTATACAGTTAAATGTGTACAACAATGTTGAGTTGTCACAGAAATAGTTACCTGGTAACTATTTTGTTTAATGCTTCTAAGTTTATTGTTGTATATTACATACAACAATTATAATTACATAAACGAAGACAAGTTTTTACACTAGTAGTTTATAGTTGAATGAACATATAACCATATTGCGTTATGTTGTCATGAAAAATTCTTACTGGTAATATCTCATGTATAACAATATTACACTCTTATAATTATTGGTGTATCCACAAATATCATGTGGATACACCAATTAGCGCAACCACCTTCGGTTACACAGGTAATATGTAACTCCATATAATTACTTGTTTAACACACACACCTTTTTTGTTACATAGATATACTTTTGTTTTAAACCAATACAATTTACATGTCATCTGTGTAACCGAAGGTGGCTGCGCTAAATAACTATCCACGATCATTATGTAAAATGTACTGAAATATTTTGTGTTAATGTTGTTACAATATGTAAAATACATATATATATATTGTAAATTTATAACAAACAGTAAATTACCATTGTTGTGTATTTAACCTCGATAAGTTATGTATAGTATATAACTTTATATTTTCTTGTATTTTTTTACCTACCAATGACAAATAACTTACTATCTGTAACATTTGTAGTTAATGTTTACTACCATAGTAAATATTTTTATGTTGTATTGGAAATACTTTGAAATGTAATACAAATAGTAGTTATAATATGTTTCATTACTGGAAATGAATGAATGGGTAAACAAGAGAAGATGGAATAAGAGATAAAGCCCCCTCCCTCCCCAACTCCCACCCCACATGCTCAAATATTTTTACGAAATTTCTTAAACTGTACGAAATATTATAAAATTACCGTAAATTTACAAACATTGTAATATCAACAACAACAATTTTATAATATTTCGTACAATTTAAGAAATTTCGTAAAAATGTTATGTTGATATTTTTACCTCTTTCAACAGGTAGAGATAGAGAGAGATTATTAATACACATGTTGTGATAATAAACATAACATAAATTATTGCATTGTACAAAGTGTACAATTATATATTACATGAGGTATAATTTATATCATGTGTTATAACATTTCTTATAATAAAATATATGTTATTTACAGTATTAATAAATATATAAAAAATTATATGTTGGATGTAAAACATAATTAGTTATTATGATAAACTTTTAATGTGTGGACTTGTTATATTATTGTGTAAACAACACTAATGTGTAATTACATTAACCTGCTTTATGTGTCACACAAACACTAAACAATATCTTTACAACGATATCTTTACAACAATGTGTTGTAAAACATATCTTACATATTTTTTGTAAGTAGTATTAGTAGTAGTAGTAGTATGAATCATGTATTGGTTTTAATATTCTTGTATACATAAAAGTATGTAGATTTATCCATGGTAACATAATAAACGTAATATCATTACAACAAACATAAATTTGTAGGTTGTAGTAATAAAATATAAATAACATGTTATTAACAATATATATATATATATATATATATATATATATATATAAGTTTAATGGTTAATAATTGCATGCTATTCGTGTAGGCAACTCTATCTACGACAGTCATGTGGTTATACGTATATAGTTTATTAAGGTAGATGGTTAATAACTTTAATGATCACATGACTGTCGTGGATAGAGTTGCCTACACGAATAGCATGCAATTATACTCATATGTACAAACAATTACAAGAATAATTGTAATGACAAATATCATAAAAATATACTACCACTTTACATTTCTTGTATCTGGTGTAAAACCTGAAGTTGCAAATACCATACATTTATTTATCATCACCCAACTTTATTAATATGTTTGATGATAAATAAATATATTATACCATATAATATATGCATTGCTTAACTATTAAGTCGTACAATTACGTTTATTAGTATTAATGGTTGTTTATCTAAGTGTAAATTACGTAATGAATGTATAATTAATCCTAACAGAAAGTATGTGTATTGTTATAATACATGCAAATATACTTTTGTATGTATTTTAGTTGCAAAAAAAGTATGGAGAGGTAACATCGTTTGAATTATTAATGTTTGAGTGATATCCCGTTTGATACTTTTGTTTATTAACTTCTTTACAATGGTAAATATACATTACAATGTTATACATACAAATATTGTTATTAGTATTATAATCATAACAATAATAATGCAAGTGGTTGTGTGTTCATTACACTATGTTTTAAGTAGACGATACAAATTGTATCGTCTACCGTCTACTAATGTAAATTAACAAGATGTATATCATGCTATAATCTTAACCTTTTTTCATCTAATTTATATTTCGAAATATATTACAGGTATAAAGATATTGATTATAACTATAATTATAAAGTATGTAAGTGGAAGTGATACAAAGTACATATTGTTTATAAGTAGTAGTGGTAGTGGTAAGGAACATATAAAATTACATACAATATGTAATTTGTTATAATTCATATGTACAACTATTAACTACTAATAGTTGTTTGTTAATAACTTTACAATACCAACATTTTTTGGTTTGAAATTGTAGTAGTTGTATGTATTTTCCATGTGTCACAATACCATATGTTGGTAGGATCGTGTCTTTCCTTACCTTGATGAAACAAGATAGAACAAACTCATACAAATTTTGGTCGTAACCAACATATAACCATATTTAATAATGTAGGTATATGATGTATATATGTGACTTGTTAAATATGGTTATGTCTGAGTAATTACTCATGTAATGTGTAATTGTTATACATTCCCTATAACCTATGTAATTGTATCTAATATTACTATTACACTTAAATACTTAAATGATCTAGGTGTTTAAATATTTACTTGGTTATCTCTCACTACTTTATATTCATATCAATTAATGTGTATATTAACATATGTAATTAACAATGTAATTTACTATTGTCACTACTATTTCATGGTAAGTAACATGTTGTTGATGAATAGTATCATAACAACATGTTACTTATTTGAGTGTTTACATTTAGTTTACTATTTGAGTAATAAACATTTTTACATACTAAATTTATATTGTAACAATAATATTAAACATATATATAGTCTAATAAATATATGTATAATTACTGGTATAACCACGTGATGGCTGTGGTTCATTAACTACACAGATGGCATGTATAGACATATTCACCTCTATATGTATTATTGTAATACACACATGGGTCACAAAAAAAGACATAAGTCTATGTTTACAAATTATAATAAGATTAACTTTAAGAGTGTGTATGTGTATGTTATTAATACAACAAATATTTTCTAGTTTAACATATGGTAATATACATAAACAACATATAAAGGAAAGAAGAAGAGAGAGAGAGAGGGAGGAGGAGTAGGTATTCCAGTTTCAAATCTTTTATCATCACACTCTATCTACTCTTTAGTATATTATATTTACAATGTTATTCCTACTAGTTATATTAACATGTTAACTATTTTTTAGTTTACACAACATATATTACACTAATAGTAATTTACTAATTATGTTTTATTATGGAAATAGTAATATACTTGTAAAAGTAGAATTTTCTATACCAAGTATGACAGTGATGATTAAGATGTGGTAAAATGAGGGATAATATAAACTATACCTTATAGTTTATAACCAGAATATGTTTGTTATCAACTGGTTTGTAAAATTAAGAGATAGTAAGTATACTTAGTATTGTAAATGTTTATAACCTAATTTTGGTGAATGATGGTTTTATACTTGTAGTTACAGTGTATGTATGTTAAGGATGTGTTTTTTGGTTTACTAGTAAATCTCGACATATTTTTTTACAAAAAAATATGTCGGACATGACTAGACAATACAAAAATATTATATCATATGTGTGTATTATGAAAGTGTAAAACCATTTTCCACTAAAATAACGTATTAATACTTATATATCAAGTATATAGTAAGGTATATATATTTGTAATGTCTAGTCATGTCCGACAAATTTTTTGTAAAAAAATGTCGAGATTTACTAGTAAACCAAAAGTATATCCTTAACATACACTGTATGGTCAAGGGTTACAAAACCCATTCTTATCCAAAATAAGGTTAATATACTTGTATAGCCAGTATATAGTAAGGTATATATTTGTAATGTCTAGTCATGTCCGACAAATTTTTCTGTAAAAAAATGTCGAGATTTACCAGTAAACCAAAAGTATACCCTTAACATACATACACTGTAACTACAAGTATAATAACCACTCTCAAATAAAATTAGGTATTAACACCACCTGCATAACATATATATGTGTTATAGTTATCTTCTCTTTTACTAGTCTAATGACCGATATATTTTTGGTAAAAATTAAACAAGACATATTTACCTGTAAAAACAAAAATAATAATAATAATAATAATAATATCCTTCAATATGTAATGAGTGTAATAACATTTTATGTTAAAGCAAATTACAAAACATACAACAACAAGTATGTTAATTATCCTCATATAACAAAGATGTATAAATAGTTAACAATTACTAAATGTTTTACATTTCGAATATATTTTGTCTGAAAGTGAGTAACTTTATATGTATTATTATAATACATATGTGTATGGTTGATTATTTTGCATCGTGATATATGTTAACTAATAAAATGTTTCTTTATGTGTGAAACACTATTATCTTAATTACATTCACCCTTTTCTCATCCCTCTCTTCTCCCTTCCCCCTCCTCCATCCTCCACACTACACTACACTCTTCTTCTTATCTCAAGTGTGTATATCTCTGGTCTAATACTAGTATAATTTACATGCTATCTGTGTAATTAACAATTCACAATAAACATGTGACCATACAAATATAATCTGTGTTAACACATTTTTATAACATACTTTTGTATTGTATGTTATATGTCGTATATTAATAACAGTAATAATTAATATATGGATATTGGTGTCATGAACAGTTGAGTATTCTAAACTTTTATTTTAAATGACATAGTTGTAGTAATAATAAATAACATATATAATTATACTTCTCTTAAACGATATATAAATTATTCATAGTAACAGATAATGTTATACCAAGTTATAACGATTAACACTCTATATAACATTGTGTTTGAAATACAACAATAACTACCATAATAAAGTTCTTTTGTTATTACACTATGTAGATTCATATAAACAAATATGTTGTTAACAACATTTACACATTCGAATTATTACATTAATATATAAAATAGTAACATATTATTATTATTCTTACAATTACCTGGTAATTGTCTACCTATACAAATATTGTTACATATTATTTGTGCATTCAACCAACCATAAATAATATGTAAATTTATCAAGTAACCAGAGGAAAGAAACAGAGGTAAGAGAAAAGGAACCGTTACTAACACATCTACTCTTAATAGATTATACACATACAACCACATGATGGCTGTGGATAGAGTTGCCTAGCGCAGCCTGCTACTTGTGAGACTAAATCTCACAAACAGCTTACACAGATGGCATGTAATTATCAACAATTACTACTCGATGGATACAACTATTTTACCTCTCCTTCTTCTCTCTTTCTTCTTCTCTCTTATCTTTCTTATCTTCCTTATCTCATTGTTTCATAAATATTTTACTTATCTACTTACTATCTATAATATAGTTTCTATTCATTACAACAATATTGTAAATGTTTTTTGTAAACATACAACATACTAATATTATACAAAATGTTTAATATTACTAGTAACATGTAACTTGTATTTAACATAACCAAGATTGTATCTGTGTGAAGACAATATATTAACTTCGAGATGGTAGAATTATAAGTAAATGAAAGATTAATACAGTAGATAAGGTTATACATAACTACTATGCATATTATTATATTACAAATAAATATAGTTTTGTTTGAAGATGTTAATACCTATAGATAAATGTATTAATGTGTGTATGTACTTGTTACTTCCAACATTAATAAAATGCATATTTAAATATTTAGTGTTGCATATATCATAACATACAAGTTCACAGTGACGCTATTATATTATTTAACATATACGAGGTATATGTTTATATGTAATTATTGTGTTAATAATAATCCAATTGAAGAAGGAGTAGGGAGGATGAGGAGGGAGAGGGTAGGGGAGAGAGGATAATAAAAATACTATCAACCAACAACATATTTGCGAGATTTCTTAATTTCACCAATGTTTTATAACATGTTTATATTTTATATACATTTTATCGACATATTTACAATATTTGGTGAGTTTAAGAAATCTCGCAAACATGATGTCGATTGATGAAATTTTGTTACTATAGTAGGTGTTACTGTTATTTCAACCCAACCCAACTAGTCAGCCTATACCTAATTTAATGTAGAACAACTTTATACTTATTACATATCAATGTATAAATTTTTATGTATATTGATAATACTAAATAATACTTATTACTGTTTAACACATATAAGTATTATTTATTTTATTGGTGTGAATTTGGAAGTAGTAATTATACTCGGTGGTAACCTGTTTACGATATGATGCATATCGTATTTCACGTAATAAATAATGTGTTGCAATATATGAATCATTTGCATGTTAAATGTTATACATATGTTCATTAGTATCAATGAGTGCATATTCGAGTACAAATTACGTAACATTTGTGTATTCAACCAACCACTAATATTACGTAATTTTTATATAACGACCTAATAGTAATTACATGTTTTACATACAATGTAATGTTTACATAATTACATGTTTTATATACAATATAATAATAATTACATAATTACTATTGTCTTATCATAACAACAAAGTAAACGATACCAATATGTTGCTTGGATTGTGTATACACATATACATACACACACCTTAAAATAAAGAGTGTATTACACACAATACATAATAGTTATAATTGTAGGTAGTTTACTTTTGTATCCAAATGTTTAACTTGTATGTTCAAGATTTTCCAACATTACAAAATTTACCAAAAACAACAACTTCATAATGTTTGTATAGTTAGAATACATATATGTCAAGATACATGTATTTTAAATATTTACAACATAAAAATAAAATAATGTATATATTTTTACACTGTTATGGTGACAGGATATAAAATGTGTTGTTATTTGTTTTTGGGTGAATATACATGTCTAAGTATACATTACAAATATAAGTTGTAACATGTAGAAATACAAAATACTGGAAATTACAAATTAACCAAAGGTTTGTCTTTACCAACACAAAAAGATGTAGATATTGGATACATACACAGTTAAACATATAGTAGCATTGAAACAATAAGATGTGAAGTAAATAACAATGTCAAAATTAACAAGATGGTTAGTGATGTATAACACATATACAATTATTGCAATAACACAACAATTCTTTACCAAAGATTATTACATTTAAACATAATTATGGTAAGATGTGGTTATAACACATGTTTATCCCATTACAAATAAGTAAATAATTATTATGTACAAATGGTAATTACTTTAGTTTGGATTACTAACAATAACAGTAATAATAGTAGCAATATTATTATATCCTCTTCCTGCCTCCTCATCCTCCTCCTTCTCCTCCACCACCACAACACAACACAACACAACACAACATTTGTTATTATCTTATACATAATAGTTTTAATGTCTTGTTATCATACAAACATAATTACATCTTAAAGTGGTGTTGTCAAAATATACAATACAACAAAATGTTATTGTTTACAACCATAACTTAATATAACCCAATACATATAATTATTATATGTAAACATTAACTATAAATATTAAATTCAAGTAACTAGATATATTATCTTCTAGATACTAGTTATTATTATTACCTCTAACTTCTTCGTTCACTCATCACAATATATTATCCTCTCCTCTCCTTCCTTACCTGCTCATTACTTTATCTAGTTAAAGTAATGAGCGGTTAAAACAATAAGATTATCTATCCTATACTAGTACAAACACATTTAATGTTAAAACTAAAATATACATATTGTAATTGGTAGTTATTAATACAACATATAATAGTCATTGGATACAAGTAACTGTTGTTATGTATAAAAGATATAGGTTACTAACCAACATAACCATTATTAGTGTAAGTACAAATATGTATTGAATACATATTATTTATAATAAGTATAATAGAGATTGACCAAATGTTTAGATATATAATAGTATGTATATAACACAAATATTATATTAGTATGTTTTGGCATAACAAGATGTTATGCAAATAATTAACTTATTGTAGATGTATTGTATTATTGTTGTGTTATAATAAATAATAACTACTTTAGCATGAATTATGTATAGTTGCTATACATAACATTATTGTTTACTTGTTTGTTTATATTTTAGTTTACTACTTGAGTAGTAAACATATTTATGCATACTGGCAATATGAGTAAGATACATACAATAAAGATAATAACACACGATGACAAATATAGTTGTGTGTGATGTGTTATGTTTAAAAATAAAATATGTTTGAAACATATATATACTCACAGTTGAATGTAAATCATAGTACAAAAAAATACAAGTATTGAACCAAAAATGTTGTCAAAGGAAAATTTTTACGTGTCATGATACATACTTTCCAAATTTTTAACCAAAAAACTATCTAGTCTTTTGTGAGACTTAGTTTTTCCGCTTTTTCGCTACACTTGTCACTTCGTTTATCGCTGCGCTTGTCATTTCGTTTATCGCTTATCACAAGCAGCCCGCTTTTTCGCTTTCGCTGCACTTGCCATTTGTCTGTGACAAAAAACACTTAAGTGCCAACTACCTTACAGTTGTGATGACAACAATCTTTATTTTAGTTGGTGATGATTCACAACAGTCAAGATATTGTTATCTCTCTCGTAATATTTACTTACTTAACAGTAAGTAACAACATCATATTGTAATTATTTTACTTTAAGATGTGAAGTATTTTAATATAACACCTTCTGTGCGTAAGGTTTTATCTACTCTGATACTGCACTTATGTTACTCATATATTATTTTAATATAAATAATAAAGTTATAAATTCTTTTTCCTTATCTTCCTTTGTTTTTCTACTCTCTCTCTCTCTCTTATTCCTATTTAAAATTTGGTGTATTATTTATTTTAATTTTACTATATAAGATTACTTGATAGTTATTATGATAGGTATGTATGGAGGTTGTAAAGAATAATGTATGTTAAATATGTTAATATGCTTATTGTTAATTAAATGTTACTAACTGTAATCTACACAGTTAGTAACATTATAAAATCATAAGTATAACTATACTAAATTAATATCACAATGATGAGATAACCTGATAGTTATCAATATGATTACTTGTGCAGTCACATAATAGCTGTGGGTTATTGTCTATACAGATAGCATGTGATTGTTCTTGTAGTTACTAGTATTTAAAGTATATACTCTTTGTATTAGATGTGTATATATACAAACATAAGTATGTGTTATAATAACACATACAAAGAATAACAACAATATGTGGCACCACAAATATGTAATCTTACTTTAATGTAAAACTATTTTATACTTATTAGTGCTGAGGGTGTATTTATATCCAAAGTAGTATTTTTAATGGGCTAGTAAGGAATCGACATTTTTTACCAAAAATATGTCAACCATGGTTAGGAGTTAAAAGAAAAGTATAATAAAAGTACATGTTATTACGATTGTGTAACTTTATTTTAGTAAAGAATAATTTTATACTTGTAGTTACTAAGTATATATATATATATATATATACTAATGTTTTTTGGTTTACTGGTAAGGATTCGACATATTTTTGGTAAAAAATGTGTCAGAATATCTAGACATCAGAGAAATACTACAGGTTATACATCTGTTGTGTATGCGTTAATATCTTATTTTAGTAAGGAATAGTTTTATACTTGTATATCAAGTATATGTTGTAATATTTTTGTAATGTATAGACATTCTGATATATTTTTTACCAAAAATATGTCGAATCCTTACCAGTAAACCAAAAAAACCTTATTGTATATATATATATACTTAGTAACTACAAGTATAAAACCATTTTTACTAAAATAAAGTTACACAGTTGTAACAAAACATATACCTAATATGTTATATTTTTAATGACTAGTTAGGTTAGACATATTTTTGGTAAAAATTAAACAAATCATGTTTGTCTAAAAACAAAGGTAACAATATCCTTAAGTATATACTGTGTGTGTGTGACCATCGTATGTTAAAATAAAAATATAACGTCTACAATGACGGATATATCGTATATCCTTGTTTAACCAAGATATGTAATAATTACTAAATATATTTGTTTAAAAGTAAGTAGTTTGATACGTATCATTGTAATACATATGCGTTTGTATAAATAGGTATTTCATATCTTAACATATGTTATCTAATGACATGTCGTTCTATCTAGTTGTCTTATGGATGAATTATCATTCTAGTTATATTTATCTTTACTCTCCCTCTCTCTATCTCTCTATCTTTTTATTTCAAGTAGATGTACTTGTATTTCTATTCTCATACCAGTATAATTTACATGTCATCTGTGTAGGCAAAACCACCCA
>Ga0302300_1000476_pt1 | contig 27789 bp, 25 predicted proteins | sample III_Palsa_E1_1_FD_198756 | JGI IMG/M metagenome (GOLD analysis project Ga0302300, IMG submission 198756) | Peat permafrost microbial communities from Stordalen Mire near Abisko, Sweden - III_Palsa_E1_1 | ecosystem: Environmental > Terrestrial > Soil > Palsa > Peat permafrost | place: Sweden... | reverse complement strand
AGATGATGTGTATATAAGATACTAACTAGGTTAGATAATAACGAAAAGTAATGACGGAAAGTAATGACGGAAAGTAATGACGGAAAGTAATGACGGAAAGTAATGACTAGTTGAGATAATAGTATATGTTATACTATTACATACAAAATACAAAAACGAATAGGTGTAAGAATGTGTTCAAGTTGTTCAACAGTACATTATTATTCTAATAACGGTAGTTCACTTACCAATTTATTCATCTCATAAAGTCTCTCATAAAGAAGTTGTCCATCTTCAGACCAATGTCTTTGTATTCCATTTAGACTACCATAAACATGGTTACTTTGTGTGTCCATTTGTCCATTTTCATACCATGACTCTTCCAAACCATCTAATCTATCACTAACCGTTTTGTATCGACTTAGAGGTTTCCCATTTTCATACCAATTTTCAACAACACATTGTAATGAAAATTCCTCGTACGTTGTGATTACACGACTTGCGAGTTGTCCACTTTCATACCATTGTTCTTCCAAGAACAGTTTTCCTTCTCTCAACATGACCTTTTGATAACGAAGTTTTCCATTTTTATACCAACCTTTGGATACAGTGTTGTTATTACTGTCAATGTATCTTCCCTGATGTTCAATTTGACCATTGTCGTACCATCCTTGCGATAAACCATAAATGTGACCATTAATATAATACTTATGAGATTCGAGTTGCCCATTTTTATACCATTCTTCATGCAATCCATACATATCCTCAAGATCGTATTGTTCACCCAAAGATAAATGTTTTCCTATTACTTTATATCTATATTGACTTTTAAGTCGTTTGATCTGATTACTAACATCAATATACCACATTTCTTCCAAACCATATTTTAAACTTGTTTCATCTCCAGTATTTATAATATGGTCATTACTAATTACCATAAGTGTCTCACCATCTCTATTAGTATATGTAACTTTAGTATAGTACACTTCACCAACATTGATGAATATCTGTTTGCCATCATTAATACGCGTCCACTCATCGAAAAATACAAACCTTTCAACGTATACATCAGGTAAGAACTCATAGGGAGCATACAAGTACACCGACCTTTCATCAGGTAATTCACCGATATGAGGATAGAAACTGTTCCAAAGTGGGTAAGCCTCAAAAATTAAGTACTTAAAAAATGTATCATCGACAAAGAAGGATTCCATGTTGAAACATAGTAGTAATATATCCACGTCATTAATTCTAATCCTACTGTCATTTAGTAATCCAAGATAGTACTTAAATACAGTTGTATATGCAGCTGGTACATCAATAGTTACATTTTTTAATCCTGTGTCATCTAATAAAGAGCTGATGGCAATAGAGGTTGAGGTCACTGAATTTGGCACCTTCACCTCCTTGCCATCACTAAGAACAAATGTAACAGTCATCACTGGGTTATGATGTTTATTATTTACAAATAAATATTAATCATTATTTTACCACGTAACTACAACTTATTCACGACTGGTAAATAGTGATGTTCTTCATAACATGTTGTTGTATAATTTATATGTTATAACCTAAAATTGTAACTTGAGTTGTATAACAGTTGAATTTAACATAATTGTATAATAAGATGTTATTGTATTAAAACACCAGTAGTATTGTGTTTACAAGTCTAACTTGTAATAAAATGTTATGTAGAACTAAAGTATGTTTGTAACATTGTATTATAATGGTAATACGTATCACATACAATGACTGGTGTTACTTTAGTATTTCTACACCCAACAATAGTTGTATGACACATATGTGACATTGGAATTAATAGTTGTTAAGTTTCAAACATTTTGTATTTAATTATCATAAATTAATGGTATATGTGCAACACTCCAACAATAGGGAGTAAATATACTTTATTGTAGAAAATGTTTCCATCCACACATTATTACCAGATATAATATAATGTTTTTAGTTAGAGTAAGTAAAATAAACTTGTATGTTTGACATACAAATATAACCATTTACACAAGTACCACTATTACTATATAATATACAACGTTGGTATGAATATCCAAGTATTTTGGTACTATACACATCTACCGTTACAATTAAGTATTCTCTAGTGTATAAAATGGTAAAATAGTACAACAACTACATATCATCTGTGACAAGCGACAAACCGAAGGTAGGCTATGCCAAACGCAGTGACAAGCGAAGGCAACCAACCACAAACATTATGTAGACACTCAATAGATTATACTCAAATGATCACATGATGGCTGTGGTGTTTTGCCTACACAGATGGCATGCAATTACTCTAACATGGATGACATATTCATTGGTAATGGTAAATAATTACTCGGTAATTATGTAAAATAGTTGTGTTACTATCACATACACATGCACATATATAATAGTTAAATTATAAAGCAACTATTTGTATTAAGTTATAATAGCGCAGTGTTTGAATACAGAATGTAGTTTGGAGAGAGGGCACTATAACAATGTTTCTATGTACTTGTGAATGAATAGTATTATTTTGATAGTAACGATACATAAACGCATGTTTAAATACAAAGAGCCACTATGTTAACAATAACAAAGATGGTTGTTGGGTTAAACTCGTTTCTAACAGCGTAGTATCACACATCCAATCATAGATACAGCTGTGGTATGGGATTACTGTAAGTTGCTGTATTAACTTCTCAAACAAGTTAACACTGTTTGATAACTATATTGTCATTATATGTACTGTCTTTGTATGCACATAAATAATGCATAAATGGTGAATCAATAACTATATACTTCTAATACACAAACATATTTATTTACATGAGTGAATATTACTATTACTATTACTGTGTTTATATAACAATTGTATGAATACATCTAACCATATCAACATCATGTAAGTTTGTTAGGATGGTTAGATGACTATTAGTGCATGAAGTAGTGAACATTAGGAACACTCACATGCAATCTGTGACAAGCGACAAACGCAGTGACAAGCGAAGGCAACCAACCACAAACATTATGTAGACACTCAATAGATTATACCTGAGTAAACCACATGATGTTTGTGGTTGATTGTTTGCACAGATAACATGTAGTTATCCAAATATAGTCAACATACGTACCAGTAAAGATAAATAATTACCAAGTAATTATGCATAACAACTACATCTTGTTCACAGTGTAACTTTACATTGGTGAGGAAAAAAAATCATGTATCCCAACTAGACTAATGTGATACCTATCAGCTCGTAATTACGTGAGACACATTATCTATAGTACATTTTAGTATAAAGATATACATTATTCAACACAGAAAATATTTAATACCAAACCTTTCCGTCTGTAATATTTAAATACCAAACCTTTCCGTCTGTAATATTTAAATACCAAACCTTTCCGTCTGTAATATTTAAATACCAAACCTTTCCGTCTGTAATATTTAAATAACAAACATACAATTGGTAAACAACCAACATAACCTGGTTTCATGCTGATTTGTATACATAAAGGTAATAACATGCATATTGGTCAATAACAATAATAACAATAATAGTATAAAATGTGTATGTACTTGTTTCTTCCCACGTCAACAGCTATACTGTAATTACAAGTTTAACTTGTAAGTAAAAAGATTTGCAAATTGGTATAAGTTATATCATTCAATTAATAAATCACGGACAAGTACATTCATTTCGTACACTCTTCTAAGTGTTACTTGCCCATCTTCATTCCAAGCCTCATACAGTCCATCTCGCTTTCCACTAATGTAATTAGATTTGGACTTAATCTGACCATCCATATACCACGCTTCTGACAAACCATTCTTCAAACCATTAATGTAATTACATCTGTACTTAAGTTTTTCATTACTATATCATTCTTGCCATAAACCGTTTTTTTCACCGTTATTGTTATAGTGTTTTACCTGTTGTACTTGACCGTTCTCATACCACTGTTCTCGTACACCAACAGGATCTCCATTAACATACATACATCTGTATTTACGATTACCATTTGAGTACCATGATGCTTGTAATCCATCCTCCTTCCTGAGGGTGGCAACTAAACTGTTAACATTTCTCTCTCGCCCAACATTATGTTGTTCTACATATCGAACATTATTAAACGTGTGTACAAATTTGGGGTTCCCATTTTCGTACCATCCCATCTCGAGTTCCTTCCCAAACTTTACATGGTTAATAGTGTGATAAGCTTTTAAGTCTTTTATTTGCTTCTTTGCTCTTGTACGCATATCACCACTACTATTACTCGTTAGGTGGTTATCGTAATGAGTAACACTTGTGCGATATATTTCACTGTCATCATATGATTGATTAGATGAGGTCATAACAGGATTACCATTGAGAATAATTCTCTTATTTTGGTTGATGTTTAACCATTCATTAAAGAAACTTGGCATACTAAAGTACTTAGTGGGAATAACCCCATATGGTGAGTGAAGATATATCAAACGTTCATCAGGTAATGTTTCAATGAGAGGATAAAATTCATTCCACATAGAATAAGCTTGAGACATCAAATATGTAAAAAACTCATCATCAGCGAAGAACGACTCCATATCAAAACAATCAAGTAATATATTTACATCATTGATAGTAAGTGGATTGCCATTTAGGAAATCAAGGTAAAAATCAAAAACAGGTGTATATTCATTTGGTACATCAATAGTTACATCAATAGTTACATCATGTGATTGTGTGTCTGCTAACAAAGATGTAATAACCTTGGAGGATGGGGTTAATGAGTTGGGTACATGAGCCACTTCACCATCACTGAGAGCAAATGTTACAGTCATTACTAATATGTGCTATTTATAGCACACAAATAAATATTAATTGTCATTTTATTATATGGTTACAACTTATACATATACAACAAAATAATAATGGTTTAGGTGATGTGGTTGTATGAGTTGTTACATTACAAATTTAATTTGTAATTTGTAACTTGTAATTTTGGATATAGTCTATTATAAGATGTAATGATAGTAGAATTGTTACACTTACAAGTTTTTAGCCTGTAAACAAAGTTTAATTAACATTTTAGATATGGTTTAACTAATTTGATTGGTCATTTAAATCCATACCTAATATCTAGTCAAATTAGTTAAACCATAGTTAAGTTTGTGTTAAAATGTCACAATTACATTTATCTATTAACAATGAAATTGTTCCAGTATCATATGAAACCGTTATCAACTCCCACTTAATTAAACATATGTTGAACAATATTAATACTGCAGAAAAAATTATGATACCAATTCCAAATAGATTTGTGTCTGTATTTAACCATTATAGAGACTTTCTCTATGGTATTGGAGCAAAACATTGATAATGCTAACTATCTATTACAGTGTTTTAACCTTTCTAATTACTTGCAAGATGATGAGTATTTTGAATATGTATTAACGCAATTGTTTCATAACTGATCTAGTACATCTTACATTGTTTATGGTAATAATATTAATAACCAACTACAATATGACATTTTACTACATATGTCCCTGGTAATTTTCTACCACAACAATATTTCGACAACAATACTTTCATCATACGGTGGTTGGAACCCAACCAAGATAAAATTGTTGTCATTAACGGTGATGAAACTTATCGTATCAACAAGCTCGTACACTCTAGTTCTCAGAGTCATGATTCTCAAAGTAATAATTTTCAGGGAATTAATTTAAATAGTTACCATACTATAAATAATGGTTATATAAATAACTCAATATCAGAAACTGTGTATAATTACATATGGTGTAAGAACACATTACAAGTTGAAAAACAACTTCCACCACTTATTAACTTAACCATTAACAATGTTAAACAAGGAATATGGTATAAACAACACAGTAATATAAAATTTACAACAAGAGATTATTACGATAATGGACAAAAACAGGGATTGTGGGAAGAATGATATAGTAATGGACAACTTAGAAATAAAGGTTTTTACGATAAAAATAAAAAGCAAGGATTATGGGAGGAATGGTATACAAGCGATAATGGTCGAAATAATCAAAATAATCAAAATGGGTAAATTAGAAATAAAGGTTGTTACGATAACGGACAAAAACAGTGATTATATGAGGATTGGTTCATCAATGGACACAACTCAGAAATAATTTTTTCTACATTGATGGACACAAACATGAAATGTGTGAATTATGGTATGATAATGGATTCCTTATGGAAAGAGGAAGTTATGATAATAGTACAAATCAAGGATTATGAGAATTCTTTGATAACAATGGTACATTACTCAAAATAATAGTATATTAACACTGTCATCTGTTATAATAATAATAATTATTTTATAATAAATAATATTGTAACAACTATAAAATATATTACAAGTTTAACTTGTAATAGCAATATATAAAGATAACATATGTTATCTTTACATCATAACATATGTTCAGATGAGGTGAAGAAGTATATCATAATGATATACTAAATTATTTTAGTTATGTAACATAGATGATCTAAATAGAGATTACATATTTTAAATTATAAGTAAATTATAATACACACATTATACACTAGAATAACAAATTATTGTAAAGTGTGAGTGATAAAAAGATATTAGTTAATCTATCTACTAATTATATTAGTATAATATACAATAAATATTTACTCATATTGTTGTCATTACATCTATACTAGTACATTTACCTCATATTTGTGTATTTAATTAACTACAAGCGTTATATAATCGTAGTATTGTAATTATATTGGTAATATTTATACTAGTGTTATTTAATATTAGATTTAACGTTTGATTCTTTGATAATCTTATTTTTTCCACATCCTCACGGAACAATTTGATTCTTTCTTTAATTTTAGTTTAGATAATAAAATGTCTTCTTCAAACCTGGGGAAAAATTTTAAGTATTTAACTCCATACACAATAGGAAAAGAAGAGCGTGATAAAAAAGATTGCTTGTATCATGTAATTCCAGATTATAAAACAAAATTTATTGTTGCATCATCAACCCCATACTTTAAGTTTAGAGCATTTAATAATCATAATGAGTATATTAAATTTTACACACAATTTAAGAAGAAAGCTCCATATTTTTATGAATTAATTTATGGTAATAAACCACACAAGTTTTTCTTGGATATAGATTTCACACATGAATGTGATGGTGAAGTTGATGATCTTGTAAATGAGATGATGTGTGAGTTAATCGATATATGCAGAGGGAAATGGTCATTATGGACTGGACAAATAGAGAAGTCTTTCAATACCAATAAAGATATCATAATCTATACTTCACATGGTAAGATATTGTTAGAAGATGGAAGTAATACTAACAAAAGGAGTTTCAACATCATATTCCCGACCTTGATAGTTGCAGATAATTATATGGCCAAGTATGTATTTGACGATTTAAAATCTAAAGTCGATCACATATATCATGAATTTTATGATGGAAGTATCTACACATCCATTAGATTCTTCAGGATGATAGGGTGTACCAAATTTAATAAAGATAGAATATATGACAGACCAAAAGCTGTATCTGAGAAATGGAAATTCTATAATAATAGTGGAGAGTATGAACCATATATTCCTACTCTACCCAGTTTGTCCACTCCTACGGATGAGTCAAAAGTCTCACAAGAGAATAGTGATAATATTAAGAATATTAAGGAAAGAAGAATGATTACAGAATCACTAGTATCATTTGTCGATAAATCTATGACAAATTATTATAGTTGTAAACTTACACCACCTGTGAGAGAAAAGAAAGTATATAACAAGCGTGAGAACATTAATCTTCCAGAAGAGGTACCAGAACCACCAACCGGTCTCTATTATACTGATAATGATATTAATGATAATGAAGGTTTTATCTACTTACATAGAGAATTCTCGTCCCAGTGTCCAGTTTGCAACCATGGCAGAAATCATGATAAGATAGATGGCAAACTTATCTGGGTACCTGAACAGAATAGATGGATATTGTTTTGTTTCCAACAACATGCATATAAAAAGTTATGTATTACATGGCCACTAAATAACATTAGTGGTGTGAACAATAATATTAAATCTAATCCTATTGACCTTGAAGAGGAACTCGCATTTCTCAACATATAATATAATTATTACTTAAAGTAATAATAGTTTAACCGTCTGTCCTTGTTTCTTTCTTACACTGATAATATAGTCTGCCATATTCCTGTTGTTCTGCAATATGGCTGTAATAGTAGTCATGTTTATAATCAAGTCTTGCTTTTCTTGTTCTCTCATAATAAGCTTTTTGTCTTTTCTTAAGGGCTTCTAGTCTTTCAGCATCATCATGATACTTCTTGGGTCTACCACAGGATTTAGACTCTTCATTATAATTACTATTTATATTTGTTAAAGAAGTATTTGAACACTCCATTACTTTTTATTTTAACATATAAACATTAAAGAACGATTCATTATTTTGTATTTACATTTGAAATTGTAATTACTAACTAAATTAGTAATTTGGTATTTATTATAGTTCATCTAAAGGATCTGTTAGTGGACAATAATTTGTGTCATCGTAGTAATCAGTAATTATATCATAATCATCACTTAAAGGTATATCTTCATCATTATAGTAATCATCTATTAATCTATTTTCTCTTTCTTTACTATTATTGTCTTCATCACATTCATCAACATAACTTAGATAAGCATCAATGTTTTCATAATTAAGACAAGTTTCACAACTGTAATAATAGATTTGTGTTGTTTTTTGTATTTGACTATCATAAACTAATTCGTTGTCAATGTAATACTTTACAATATCATTGTCTCCACAAATACGTTTAATAGTGAGAGTATGATTTTTACCCCGTGGTAAATCATATATTTGATAAAATAAATTTACATTTTTAAGTGTGTGCATTAACACTAATGTCATGGAGGTGGAGAGGTACTCATATGTATCTAAATTACGGCACCAATTAGTGTGTATGTACTTATCTGTATATTTTGTTGTATATGTACTATTATTTGATGGTGAATGAAAATAAACACTATCTAACTTAGAACGATCAGGTTTATAATCACTATTACGGTATTGGTACGTAGTTTTATTTTTATATTCATCATAAATCGTCTCACTCTTCAAATAGAATATATCGTCGTTATCATAGAAGCCATGATAGTGCCTTCCCACATTGTTGTTTGTATTATCCTCTCCTTCAAAGTAATATGTTTTACTCTCAATTTGACGTCCATAACAATCATATAGTTTCTGTTCACCATGTAAATTACCATACAATAAAGATACTTCACACATTTTAAGGGTTTGATCACCAAACCTTCTATAAGTGTTCTCAACAAACATAACACGATTAATGGTCTTGTAACAATACACATTTTTATCTACATTGTACCTGGTGACTTTACAGTTATTGTTATAACTATATGTTAATCCACAAAGTGTTTGATCCCCAAATAGATTACAAAATTCGTACTCAACAAAGATAAGCCCTGGTTTACCAATCAAGTCATATATATTGTAGTTACAATCGTAAACTTTTGTATTATGTTCCAAACTTTGACTATTACTATCTCTTGGGAACAACTTAAGTTTTAAGTAATTACTACTACAATTATAATTATAACTCAAAATATCATTACAATTGTAAACACTATGTATCTTAAGTACACTTGTATGTAACTCATCTCTTACATCGTGACGTTTAATAATATTTACATTGTTACCTGATACTCCGTATTTATCAATAATTGATACAATATGACGTTGCGTGCTAACAGTTGTTGTATTTTTGGTTGTCAAACCAAGTGCAGATTTATTAATAAATTTGAGGTCAGTAGGTTTTTGAGTCGAAGTAATGTGATAATTGAGGAATGGATCATATTTATATTGTTCTTGGTATATAACATTTCCATATTCGCATATGATTATGTTCTCTGTACAACCCTCTTTGTAAGACTTGTAGTTAAGTATTTCTACTTTACGTAGTTTCATATGTTTGATGATGAACTTCTCATTTGCTTTCAAGAGTGGAGGTAAATAATTATAAGGGATATAATAAAATATCTCAAAAACAAGATCGTCACACATCTCGTAGAACATAGTGATGTCTCCTTCGTAGTACCTTCTTCCACCTGGAAAGTTATACCATTTATTGGTGTCAATATGATTTGCACCAATTCCCAGCACCTTCTTAATCAGAGATAAATTTTCACAAACCATATATTTAGTAGAAACTAAAATGTTTTAAGAAATCAAAGATTTGTTACGATGGTTATTTTAATATTAATATGTGTAAAGATTATATAGTAAAATATACTATCTATTTTAGGGTAACTATTCATATCATAAATTGGATAGGTATCTTTGTACTTTATTTTTTTGGAATCGTCATGTAGGAGATTGAGTAATAAAATAGATTGTCTATTTTAGGCTAACTAACTACATCATAAATTAGGTGGGTAGAAAAAATTTAAAAGTAACTTATAAAGTCACCTACCTAATTTATGATGTAACTTTGAAAAGTCATTAGTCGCGACTTTTTTACTATATAAACATGTCGCGACTAAAAATGGATTAATGTCACACACGGAAGTCTCGTTGAGACATTAATAACTTTTTAAATAAATATTCAAGACCTAGACCCTATTTTTTTGTCATATAAAAAGTTGACAAAAAATATATTTTCTTAAACACACAATGTGTAGAATACTGCATGTTTAATGTAAAGTATTATACATTAGAGATATCATAAAAAAATTCACATAATAACAATATAGTAAACTTATTCTCACTTAGTTGATTATTATAAAAAACCTACTTACTTTACTAACTTGGTTAGTAACTTACTCATCTACTCACGTGTAGGACACTGTTCAATCACAGATCTTAAATATGCCTCTTCCTCAGCAATTATGTCCTCCTCGGTAAGGGGAGACTTAATACCCTTTATGTAGTTTATTTGTTCCTCACAGTTAAACTCACTGTACCATTTAATAAATGTATCATTGTGTGTAATATAATGAAACATGTAACTAACTTGTTTCTTGGTAACTGGCATGTAGTGAGTACGTTTTATACCATCTGATATATGTGCACCCAACCATGAAGAAAATACCTTAGACATAATCATTCCAAATTTCCTAAAATCTGTAAGTGGCATACTGGCACCAGCATTAAAGGCTATATTTAAAAATGTTAGTACCTCTATTCCTTCAACTTGGTTGAGACGGAATGGTAGATTACTAACATTTTTATAGTTAATCAGATTAGGTGTATTGTTGTCCGGATCATCAAACTCTTTGTAGATGTTGATTGCCCTCAATTCTGCAGCGTAACTACCTCCAAAAGGATACTTGTCCTTTATAGATTCGTATTTTATACATTGAATGACACTGAGAAACTCCTCTACTGTACGGTTCTTGAATGACTTCAAATTCCTGCTCACGTAATCAAACTCTTTCCCATCATCAATTGGTACTTTAAAATACTTCTCAACTTCGAAACGTTGAACCATTTCCCTTTGTTGTGTAGTTCCCTTACCAGAATCAGCAGCCCTCTTGAGCCTAGTGTTCTCATTTTCATCAATAATCGGAATATCAGAGTGATGCTTAAACTTTATAAGTTTAATCTCCTTTTTCAATCTGTCAAAGTATTGTTCAAGTTCAATACACTCAGCATCATCAATTGGCAAATCAACTGGTTCAATAGGGATGTTTTGATCATGAAGAGTATCCTCAAAACATTTTCCGATGTTGTTATTAGACATATTAGATTCCTGTATGTTCATAGCAGCTACTGCTTGCAACCAATGTTGCGTTAGTTTGCTCTTAGTCATAATCTTATCACCGTCCTCTTCTGATATCACCCACTCGAATTTACTGTGAATATAATCCGATATATGATCACTACTTTTAATTCCACACTCCCTTTCACTCTCAGAAATTGACTTCTCAAGTAAGCCTAGGCCAAAGTTGTACTTAAGATTCATAAACATTGAAATAGTGGTAAGGTTGGTGGGTAAAGTACCCATTTGACTTTTGATTGTGTAGTGAATTTCACCAGTCTTAATCCTCCTAACACGGCCAATCATCTGTTTAAGATCTCTATGTGAAGGACCCCTGGGATCAACAAAAGAGTAAACTCTATCAAAATGAACTTCATGGAAGTCAATACCATTGGTAATGGTTGGTGAAATAATAACAACGTCACATTGTGTCCAATGCAGATTAACATCTTGAATAGATGTCTTTTGAAGCTCCTCTAAGGTGTTATCGGCTGTGTAAGTAAGTACGTTCTTGTGAGGGAAATGTGCCTTAATGATAGCTTCTAAACCATTTACGTTAGACTTGTATGAACAAGCGATAAACAGTTTAAGTCCCAAATCTAAGTCTTCTAATAACTGTCTAATTGTTTGACCTCTGTTAAAATATTTGTAGGCTTTAACACCCTTCCTGGTCATTGTGTTCCATTGAACACTGATGTTACCCCTTCTGTTTGCTTCAAGGAAGACAAAGGTTCGATCATCAATATCAGCATCCATACAAATAACTCTGGTACTTTCTAGTGTTATAGTCTCCAACATTTTGACGTTTTTGTGGAACCTGTTAGCCATGGTTGATGAACTAAGTTGCTTCATAATACTTGTTGACTCGTCTAACACTAAAAGCTCAGGAATGAGAACTTTAGCACGACGACCAATTAAATGTAAGGACTCAAGTTGAACAACTAACACACCCCTGTAGTTCCTGAAATCAGTGCTTGGTAACAAGTTTTTATAGTGAATGACGTTAATACTTTCCCTGTAAAACAAAGCGTGTGCTGAATCGGCCATTTTCTCACGGCAAGTGATGAAAATTACAAAGCCAATTGTGTTACCTTTAATAAACTGTATTAAACTATAAGTTTTCTTTGTATCCATCTTTGACCAGAATACTTCAGTGTTATAGTCCAAACTAACCTCCTTAACACTATCTGACTCATAAATAGAGTAGTGTTTCCTACCTTCAACAACCTTCTCAATATGATCAGGTCCTAAATTAGAATTAGCTAAAGTAATGGATGGTTGCTCAAGCCTAAACTTAGGTACATATCTCGTCGTCCCGACTACAGAATGGGATATATTCGTTGTCATATCACTCCTGGTGACTTTTGTTTTCCCCTTAGATGAGGATTGCTGTGGGTCTTGAGTTACTAAGTGGAATGATGATGATGATGGACTATCTGACACTGTAGGTTGTAATTGTTTGTTCTCTAAATTGTATTTCTCTACAATTTTAGCCTCAGTAGATTCCATAAATTTATGATAAGCTTCAATCCTACCACAAGCATTAATTAATGTAATAATTACATTAGTATCATTGTTAGGGTCTGTCTTTTCCCACCTAGCCATACGACTCTCCTTCTTATCATTCGATGTCATAGCCCATGCATCGAGCCAAACATACACGCCAACATTACTAGCTTTTAGGAATGGAATGACGGCAAAAATAGACTTGGTTGACACATCAATAAACTTCAATATTTCAATAGCTCTCTGAGGGGAGTAACCTGTTGTATTATTAGAGTTTTCTTGCATAAATAACTATTTATAGTAGAAACCTAAATTTAAGAAATTTCCAAAATTTTCGCCGTGAAAAAATTAGTAGACGTAAACCACTATACATATTACAAAATAATACCTTAAAATAAGGTATTTGAATATATCACATTAAACACATATAACTAATTTTACTTTTTCTTTTTCTTGTAAACTTTCAAAAAGATGTTTTATAACATTACCTTTTTACTTTTTTCAAACATTTATCCATCTAATACTAAAAGTATATTCTTTAGTCCCTATCGAATATTAAGTTGGATATTCTATCTAATGTTTCATCATCCAAATAAGCAGGTTCTATACTAAAAGTACCATCTTCATTTTCAATTCTAAATTCTCCCATTATATATCTATCTTCTTTAGATTTATCTATAATAATGTCTTTCTCAATCATTGTATCAATATCACACATATTTACTTTATCTTTTTTCTGATCACAAACTTTAATTTCTTTCTCTGATACTTTTGCATTCTTCTTAGGTTTCTTATCTTCTTTATGTATTTGATGCTGACTCATATCTTATTTATGATATATAATGCTATACAGTTAATATCTCATTTTTAGTTTAAATCGTAATATACGTATATATATATATATATTGGATTGAGCGAAATGATAGAGAATTAAAATACTACAAAATGTAATAATCTAATTCATGTCTATATTTACCATGACAAGTATTACTTCCATTTATTTGAATAATATATATATATATATAAGCTTTAATTGTCTCTTGATTTACAATGTTTGATTATATATTATATACTATTACTTGTATAATAACGTTTACACTTTCTTTCTTTTGTTAGTAACATATATGAGTTCCATTATTAACAAGATATGTATATGTATATATACATATATATTTTAATCTTTAGCCACTACATATTATTTTGATTTTGACTGTTATTGTAAATTAATAATGTTTATTACTCTTTATATACAGATATATAAGATGGATATTGCAAGTAGATAATTGAAACTAATATATCTTTTATACTCATGAGATACATATCGTTACAAGTTAAATTTGTAATTATGCTTGTAAATCCACATATGGATAGACCGTAAATTATTACGAGTTAAACTTGTAATATTAGTGTATTTATATTGTCCTGAATGACAGTTAAAATACCATGTATATGACATTGATTCAAGTAGTAAAGTTTTGGATAATATTACCCATATTATACATTCTCTTAAACACATATTGTCCACCCGTGCGCTAATGTTCTTGTAAACCATGTTTCCTCCCACCCACGTAGTTGAGCTGGTATCAAAGTTGACCATTAATATACCAGTATTGCTGTTGACCATGTTTAGTATCATTAACATAGTTTCGTTGATATTCAAGTTGGTAACCCTGACCATCTTCTTTTTCATACCATCGAACTTCTAATCCATCCTTTTTGAATCCAATATGATTTATTTTATATCTAATATGACCATCATAATACCATATAACATGTAATTCAACCTTGACGCCATTATCATAGTTTATATGAAGTTCAGGTTGTCCATTATCATACCACTCTTCTTGTAAACCATGACTTTTTCCATCAACATAATTACTCCTGATACCAAGCTGTCCATTTTTATACCATGATTCATATAGACCGTGACTCTCCCCGTTCAGGTAGTTGTGTCTGAACGAACGTTGTCCATCCTGGCTACTATCGTTTGCATATCATGATTCATACAGACCATGTCTCTTCCAATCAATATAGTTGTGTTTATCCGCAAGCTGTCCATTCTGGCTACTATCGTTTGCATGCCAACATTGATACAAACCATCATACTTCACATTTTTATAATTTACCTGTTTTTTGGGCTTCCCATCTTCATACCATGACTCTTGTAAACCATGTATTTCGCCATCAAAATAACTATTTTTACTTTTAAGTTGATAATTGAATTGTCCATTCACATACCATGATAACACGAATTCATATCCAACTCCCCCAGATTCCTCTTCCTCATCCTCTTTCTTACTATTCTCATCATCACTTGTGTTTGTTTTTGTTAAAGATGTTGTTCCTTGAATGTGCTTTTGATTTACCATAGTCGGTTTCCTATTTGCTAAAAACCATTTAGTGTTAAGTTTACTCTTAATCACATGATATGTATTTAATTTTTTAATTTGTCTTTTCTGTCTATTAGTGTGATAGTCAAAAAGGTCATCACAGTATGATATGGACGCGTAGTATACGTCATAGTTGATGAATGATGAGTTATACGAAATATTGTTATTATAGTTAATGGTAATTTGTTTATTCTGATTGATACTTACCCACTCATCGAGAAATGAGGGTTTATTGATGTAGTCAGTTGGTATAAACTCATGAGGACAGTGAAGATATATAGTTCTACTATCTGGTAATGTGTGTATGTGAGGATACAAATTATCCCACATAGTGTAGGAGACATTAATTAGGTAATTAAGAAATGTATAATCAATAAAAAATAACTCCATTTTAAACCGAAGGTTGGTCCTTCTCTGGTCTAAAATGGGAAATCAAATGGGACATCAACTGATGGCTCTCAACTGGGAAATAGCTCAACTATGAGATGAGCTGCGCTAAAACACAGAAGTAGAATGTCAATCATACATATGGTTATCCTCTTATTATTAGTATGATCTGGTTGACCACAATTCAAAAAGTTGTTATATGTGTTGAATACTAATGTATAAATTTCAGGTACTTCAATAGTTACGTATTCCATACCCATATCCGTTATTAGTGATGTGATAACTTCTGAATTCAAAGTCATACAATTTGGACAACTATATTTTTCACCATCACTGAGAACGAAAGTTACAGTCATAGTTATTGTATCTTTGACGAAGACGAGTAAGACAGACTCCGAAAGTTTTAAATATTCAAATTATCACTATTGTTCTTTATTATAATATTACACGTATTCATACCCATAATTCAAATAAGTCAACTTCATCAGTGGATAGTACTAATCATATAGACATTATGTAGTTGTATTAGTGTGAACCCAATATTAGTTTCTTTACTGTTGATCTTTGTGTCGTTGATCTAGATAAGATAGCCTAATGACTAAAGGAATAGAGTTATTCTAAACAAAATAATTATACTTCTATTTATTTTGTTTAGAATAACATATATACTATTGTATTAATACTTATAAAATTACATAAAATCTGTGTTGGTTATATCAACCACAAATGTTATGTGAGCATACCGTTATCTCTTCTCACCCACTTCATTCACTACAAAATAATATTTACTTATGTTAGTTATTATGGTATTTGTAATTATTTATTTGTATTATTATATTTTACATAGTATTTGTGGTTGATTGACCAACACGGATTTCATGTAAATGTATACAAAAAATACACATTGATATTGTTCTTACGTGAAGTTAGTTTATCATATATTATATTTTGTATTTTACATTACAAATTTAACTTGTAATTATAAACATTATTACTACTCTAAACAAAGTTAATCATACTTATGATACTTGTTATAAATATTTATATTACATAAGTCATGTCATAAATTGGATTTGTGGAATATATAAACATATGTTCACCTCAACATGTTTAATATTACAACTTTGAGATCATAACGATTTTATGTAATTACAATTTAGAATTGTAATTTAGAATTTGGAAATACGGATGTATTGATTGAATAAGTTATAATTAAGATGTCAGAGTGTGTGTGTGTTACTACTGAATGCTAAATGTAAGTGAAATAAGTGTTTATTATCCTACAAAATTTCCATTGTCATACTGTTTGATAGATCTAATCTTATCTTCCGCTTCTGGTATATTATTATAATAATGTGTTTCTGGACCATATGTTTCTTTCCATTAACATAATTAATTTGGTATTTAAGATTACCACTTTTAGTCCAGTGCGTTTCTAAACCATCTTTCCTTCCATTGTCATAATTACATTCATTGTCAAGTTGTCCATTCATATACCATACAAATTGTAGACTGTGTTTTCTATTATCGACAAAATTAGATCTAAATTTAAGATTACCATTGTCAAACCATGCTTCTTTCAATGAAGGTCCTATTCTATTTATACTACTATAGTTATTGTGACCTTGAACTAGATTTGTACGATATATCCGACTCCTTATTTTGATTATTTTGATTATGATGATCATCATAATACGTGACGACAGTATGATATACCTCATAATTGTTAAGAATAATATTCTTGTTTTGGTTAATGCTTATCCATTGGTTAAAAAACGAGGGTTTATTCATGTATGTATCTGGAACAAATTGATATGGTGTATACAAATACATCTCACGTTCATCAGGTAACTCACCGATGTGAGAATAAAATTCATTCCATACTGGATATATATATATATATATATATGTGTCTCAGTAATCAAATATTTAAGAAATGTATCATCATCAAAGAAAGATTCCATGTTAAAACACATAAGTAAGATATTTACTTGTTTAATGTGTGTGTGTGCATCATGATGAGTTAAAAAGTTAAAGTAAATGTCAAAACACAGAAGTATACGCATTTGGTACTTTGATAGTTATATCTTGAGTATCCAAATCCGCAATTGCAGATACAATAAACTTGGAAGATAACACAATATAGTTTGATACCTGTATTTCCCTATTATTGCTAAGAATGAACGTTACAGTCATAATTACTATCCTTTTAACACACAAAGAGAGAGAAGTCTTTTAAGTGTTAAAACATCAATAACATTATGTTTACAAATCTAACTTGTAATATAATATATAAAATAACACTGTATAAATATCATAGTAATAAACATGCAAATAGAATATCAAGGTATTGTAACATGAAAGTTACACCCTTATGATTAAACAATGTCATTTTATATATTACATTACAAATTAGACTTGTAATTTTAATTGTAAATATTGAGACGATAACAAAATATAAAGTATTTATAACACTATTTTAGTATATCTTATCTTTAGGGTATTTATGCATTATGATTATATAGACATATCTATATATTTTATAACTTTGATGTAAGCAAAGCATACATTATGCTTGTTGATAGGGGAAGTCGGGTATAAGTTTACCCATGTCGTAGATTTCTTGATATATAAATTGGCCAGCATCATTCCACGCCTTTTGAATCCCATCTAGTTTACCTTTCGTGTAATGAAATTTATGTTTGAGTATTCCATCATTTACAGTCCATGTTTCTTGAAAACCATGTTTCTTTCCATCAATATAGTTTTCTTGACTTTTAAGTTTACCATTGTTATACCAGTGAAGTTGTAATCCATGTTCCAATCCCTTATCATAATTACACTCACTTTCAAGTTGATCACTGACCTGTTGTCCCTTATTATCATACCACGTTTGTTGTAAACCATGTCGTATTCCATCCAAATAATTGTTCTTATGCATAATTCGACCACTTTTATACCAATATAGTTGTAAACCATGTTTCAATCCACGTACATAAACATGTATATACTTGAGTTTACCACCTTTACTATCATCGTCATCATCATTGTTTAGGTTATTATCAATTACACTACTGTTGTTTTCATACCATTCAAGTTGTAGACCATCCATAATATCATCAACGTAGTTGTATTCGAGAGAGGGCTGTCCATCTCTATACCACTCTTTATATATTTCGCGTCCCATATTTATATTGCATGTGGTATGATATACTTCTAAATATTTAATTTGGTTTGCCTCATACCGCTGATTATGACCACCAGCATCACCATCATCATCATTGTAATATCCAACAATTGTATAATAAATATCATTGGTGTTAAGTTTGACCTTTATGTCCTGATTAATCTGTAACCATTGTTTGAAGTATTGTGGTCTATTCATATATTTTGTTGGTACAAATTCATACGGTGTATGGAGGTAAATTAGGTGTTCACTGGGTAGAACATTAATGTGAGAATAAAAACTATCCCATATACGATATGCCCATCGCAACAAATAGTCAAAGAACATATCATCAGCAAAGAACGACTCCATGTTAAAACAAACAAGTAGTTTATCCACTGTAAGTTTGTTTGTTTCATCATCCTCATCAACATTGTTATCATCATTGATAATGGTATGTTTATTATTTAGTACATTAATGTAATAATGAAACACATATGTGTAAACATCTGGTACATCAATCTCCACATCATCTAAATTTGCATCTGCCATCAATGATGTAATAAGATTAGATGTTGAAACTAATGAGTTGGGTACTTGTGGTGTTTCACCATTACTAAGAACAAATGTCACAGTCATGATTAACACTATTTGGACGATAATAATTGGGTGTTAATTATCATTTTACTGTGTGAGTAGTGAGCAGATAATCAGAGAAAGGATGGAGAAGGCAGAGAGAGAAGGGAGGTAGGTGTACATAATTACAACCAATTAACATACTACTATATTGTAGTTAAATATGTTTTGTATTTTTGGTGTTACAAACCTAGTTTGTAATATTCAACATCTTTTGTTTATTGTCAAGATAATAATACAACTATAATAAACATAAAATTATTGTGTTATTACCTTCACAACAATAATGTTGTAAATATACATATGTTAGAGTAGTTATGCTAATTATTTTTTATGCTAATCTCCTGCACAAATTACACAATATGTTTTGTGTATTTATACCTTACAGTCTATTCTAGACAATGATGATTACCGTTGTAACAATCTTATCAAGATATAAATAATTGTGTAATAAATAACATTGACGAGTACAATTGGTAATATTACTAGTATAGTGACATACCATCTGTGTAGTTAACGAACCACAGCCATTATGTGAATATACTAGTATATCTATTATTTACCTCAATTATAAGATGGTGATTTTCCATTCTGATAACTATAACATTTGTGATAGTGTGACTATATGATTTTAATGGTGTATTAACATAAACATTATGTAATGTGTATACATTCTAAGATATACATTGATGCTTAACCTGTACGAGGTTAACTTATCTCATACTTTTATATTACAAGTTTAACTTGTAATATTACTCTACCGTGTTGAGCGTTGGTTGACTGATATACAAAGACATATAGATCAATCAAATGGAAAAGTGTTGTATTATATTTCCCATATTGTACTGTCTCTTGAACACATATTGTCCATTTTTACGCCAATGTTCTTGTAATCCATGCTTCCTCCCATTTACATAGTTAAGACGATATCGGAGTTGACCATTACTGTACCAATATTCCTGTAGATGATGTTTAATACCATCAACATATATCCTTCTATACTCAAGTTGACCATTTTGATTGATTTGACTAGTTTGACTATCTAGAAAAGCCTGGTCTACTTGATTTGTTTGAGTATTGGAATATTCATACCAACTCTCTTCTATTCCATGTTTTTTAGTTCCAACCTGGTTTACTCTGTATTCAAGTTGTCCATTACGATACCATCTCACGTACAGTCCAGTCCTTTGACCATTATTATAGGTCATTTGGCATTCAAGATGTCCAATTTGACCATTCTCACTCACATACCATGTTTGCTGTAAACCATGTTGTTTTCCATTAACATAATTGTATGATCCTCTTAATTGTCCATTCTCACACCATGTCTGTTCTAAACCATGTTTGTGTCCATTAACACAGTTGTTTTTAAACAGAAGTTATCCGTCATGATGCCAACTTTGACATGGACCGTTACGTTCCCCATTAGTATTACTAAATTCGAGACGAAGTTGCCCATTTTTATACCAATATTGGTATAAACCACACTCCTTACCTCCATCATAATTACGTTTGGATTCGAGCTGTCCATTATCATACCAGTATTCACTTGGACCATGATACTTATCACTAAGGTAATTAATCCTAGATGAAAGCTGTCCATTATCATACCATGTCTCACATAAACCATGACGTTGTCCATCAACATAATTATTTCTACCTTTAAGTTGTCCATTTTCATACCATGACAACACAGATTCATGTCCACTCTTCCTAACATAACTATCTTTCTCTTCCTCTTCATCCTTCTCTTTTTCTTCACTCTCGTTATCCTCCACTGAGGGTACTCTTGTTGGAGATGATGTATAAATCGCAAACGCATGTTTGGATACGCAAGTTTTATCTGTGATAGACAATATGTTCATTGGTTTACTACTATCTACATGATATGTGTGTAATCTTTTAATTTGTTTACTTTGACTGTTACTATTGTCAATAAGTTGTTTATCGTAATATTGTATATCTGTATGATGTATATTATAACTAATAATTGGTGAAACATGTAAAATATTAGGATTGTAGTTAACAATAATTTGCCTATTTTTGGTTGATGTCAATCCACATGTTAAAGAATGTAGGATCATTAATATATTCAACAGGTATAAACTTATGAGAACAGTGAAGATACACAGTTTTGCTATCTGGTAACGCATGAATATGGGGATGAAAGTCATTCCATACTGAATAAGATTTACAGATTAAGTAATTAAAAAACATGTAATCAATGAAGAACGACTCCATATTGAAACACAGGAGTAAAGTGTCAACTGTCAATACACACTGTTTACTGTCATTATCAACATATTGTAATTCATTGTAATCTAGAAAGTTACTATATATGTTAAATACTGATGTGTATGCAGTAGGTACTACAATGGTTACATCGTTCACATTCATATCTGCTATTAATGCTGTGATAACTTCTGAACTCTGAGTTTTACAATTTGGACATTGGTACTTTTGACCGTCACTGAGGATGAATGTTACTGTTATAATAGTTATCTTTTTATGTTAAAGACACTAACGATGAATAAAGAAAACTTTTAACACTCAAATTATTAATATTATTACCAATATTACTAATATCGTTCATTGTCTTGTAATTATGGTTGTTACGAGCAGTAACAACAATTTACATGTTTATAATTAACAAGTTAAATAGCTTAAATAAGTTAACTTAACTAATAGACAGTGTTGATTATATAATTGTTATGTAATTGTAATTGTGTAAACTGTATACATGGATACTTCTATTATTACTATCTTTGTTTGAATTGATAACTGGATGGTGGATAGTTGTGAATTGTAATTATTATAAATTCTAAATATATGTTCAATACTATATTTATTGTTAGTGTGTGTGTATGTATGTATTTATGTTTATGATGCAATACAATTAAACAAACATATAGTTTAAATGTAATGATATATTCATGTGTATTCAACATATAAATAAAATGTTTAAATACTTATAATATGGTTGTTGTGAACTAGTTATTATTAAGTATATGTGTACATATTGTTCACATACGAATACATAAACAATGGAAGGAGTGAGCTATGAAGATAACAAGGGAGGGAGTTAAGAATTTTAATTTATAAACCATTTATAAATAATTTATTATGACTAACCAAAATCCTCATGATCAAGGAAAGTTTTTGTATTGAGGGTGACAATTTACATGAAGGGTTTGAGTTGACAGATGATAACGAGATTATTGTCGTTAGATACAATCCCGATACCATATGTTACTACAGTGTTGAAGATGGTAGACTATTAAGACAATTTCCATATCCAGTGACAACAAGTGTTGTTATTGGTAATAGTAATAACGTTGACATTAATAATATTGATGATAATAACAGTGGTGAGGGTAATCCAGATGGTTTGAGAATATTAAAATTTGGTGGTTTCCATGTAGGTTTGGATGGTGGGTTGTATTTTGCCAATGGTGTGTCATATACGAATGGTAAGGCTGAATCCTACACAACTAGTGTATATGACGCCAGTATGAATTATTCATATGATTTACCTTTTAACACACAGTTGTACTTTGATCACAATGTTAAAGATAATAGTAATGTTACGAGTATAAACAATAACAATAATAGCATTTGTTATGCTGTGTATAATTCAATCATTGTAAAATACGATCTTGTCAACAATGTTATTACTGGTGTAATACAGTTGCAAACACAAAGTAAAGATATTAATAATTCTATTAATAGTATATATTTTGATAAACAACGTAAAGAATTTATACTGTTGTATTCTGGTAAGCGATTACTAGACCAGCTAAAACTCGGTTCTATTATTAACATAAATACTGTCTATCGTTATGATAAGTTAAGCTTTCTGTTGACTAGTCCTGATTACATGGAAGTGTTCGATTTGAATGGTCAACTGTTACGTAAAACTAAACTTAAAGATACCTATTATAGTTTTGATGTTCATGATGGTAAGATGATTATTGTGTCTGATGACAAATTTATTATACGTAGTACATTACCACCTTATAATAAACTACAAATTATACCATATAGCTTTGACTATTACCACTTTACTACATGTATTAACAGTCACGGTACATGTGTGCTGCTTCATCGAAAGGACGACCGATTTATTGTTGTAGACTTACAACAGTAAAATTACATAACAGTAATAACTTTTCGTAACCCAAAATTACAAATTAACACAAAAATATATAATTCGTTTGTTAACGTAAATTTATACTTTTTTATACTCTCAAGTTTAAAATATTTAAAGATGCTTCCATATATGTATTTTTTACATAGGAAAATAGATTTAACATTGTTGTTAACTATTTGTCATTGATAATCCCCTGTCTCTCACACTCACCAGTTCTCTATACTATTTATATTATTATAAACCAAATTCATAACTAAAAAATATATGTATATAAAAATGTAGTATTTTGACTATTACAATAACTGATAGTAATGTTAATTGTTAAACATAATATATAAGTGTGCGTAACATATATTTACATATACATAAACAATATTGGTATAAACCCGATTTATACTGTTTTTACTTGTTATACTTTTCGTTCCTCCATATTCTTGTTATCCTATTAATATTTATATTTTCTACATAGTAATTAATCACACCATACATAAGATATATATATATATATATATAAGATAGATAAGATATACATTATCTATGTTGATAAATGTATATTAAGAATAGTAACATACATTTATCAACATAGATAAATAATCATCGTCATTAACATGACTAATATTATAAACATTATATCATGAATAAAAAAATTATCCTCACAGTCTTTACTGTTAGTTTTGTCCATTTGATATTTTATATTTATATGAGTTTAACTATATAATCACTATCTTAATTTGTTGAATATACATACATACACAAGTAGTTGTTTTTATATAATGTGACACATACTAGAATAGTTTATATGATGTTAGTAATTCAATTGATTACTAATACTACATAATTATACCTACTACTACACAATACATATCTCTGTCTCTCTCTTCTTCTTTCCCCTTCTATCATTGGAATAATAAGAAAATATTAATATAAAGAGTGTTGAAATAATTACATAATTTTGGTGATTAATTATACCAATATTATGTAATTATACCCATTACATATAGTTAAATTACCCACTATCATAATGATTAATGCTATCAAATATAAAGTATGGTTAAATGTGAATTATGATTAAGTTAATGAGATTGAATGAACATGTATCAATGTAAAATATAATACAACAATAACTCAATATTGGTAATTAATTAAAATTACCAATATTGTGTGATAATGAGGTTCATATTTACACATACCAAAAATTAAGTTATGTTATAATGATATTATATATATATATATATGTTAATGAAAAAAAACATCTTGGAGATGTTTATAACTTTAATATTAATTTTAACCTTATGTGTATGTATGTATACACATCACTTTAATTGATATGTTAATTATAATAATAATAATAATAATAATAATAATAATAAGTATACATGTGTCAGATGTATTCTTTGTGTAGTTATACATGTATATGTATATCTAAATTGATGTGTGAGTGTGTGTATATGTGCTACAGTGGAAAAAACAATGTGTTTGTTACAAGAAGTGAATAAATATAAAGATTAATCATATGATTAATATAAATACTATTGACAATGACCACAAATCTAGTTATTGGTGAGGTTACTTATTTAGTGTATACAACTAGAGTATGCAAAAGTAAAGTTTTTAATGATATCATTAACCGTTGTCATAATGCTAATGTTAATGGTAATGTTACTACCCGAGTAAAAGTAACTTTAACTTATCCATCACAATATTTATTGGTATCGGATATGTACCTAAAGTACATTGTTGATGATGACTATGAGTTAAAATTTACAACTAATGATGAATTGGGACAATGTCTGGGATTGTGTCATTTAATAGAAGACAATAGTTTATTTGACATATGTATAAACTTTCTACTTACTAACTGGTCTACCTATTATACTGCACTACAACAATTAAGTAATAGTAACTTACTTGTTGACATTTATCTCCGTTGTCCTTACACCTTAATACCAGAGTCGTATCGGGGTTACTACGATAACAGTAGCCAACAATACAAATTAAATTTACCATTTTTCATTCAATGGTTGACTGCAAATCAATACAAGGAAATTGTCACTGATAATAATGATGTGTATAGTGTTGAAGTCACACGTAATAGTGGTATTACTACATTTACTTGTCTACACTCACTACTCAATGACAGTAATGTTATTTCTACTAATAATTTTATTGATGGGATAATAGATACAACAATAGATACACTAATAGACACAATGATGGATATAACAATAAACACAAAACCCACAAATATGGTAAATGACAGATTAACAATTAATAAATTAACGATGGATAACAAAGTAATAAGAAAACATGGTATTGAGATTGTTTTGTCAACTGAAAGATTGGTAACACAAGTTTGTTATTATAATGATGGTTTACTTCATGGTTATAATAGAAAATGGGTAACCATAAAATCTTCTTCTATAACTGCTACAACTACATCTACGAAAACAAGTGGTTATAACACAGTTTTAGTTGGTGAGAAGTGTTACCATTATGATAAGGAACATGGTGTTTGGCATTTTTGGTATGTAAGTGGCACTTTGAGATATTTAGCATTATGGTCCGATGGTAAAAAATGTGGTATTTGGTATGAATATTATGACACTGGTGATGATGATCAACAAGTAATGTATGAATACACTTTTGACCGTGATACCATATATAGTAATATAAAACATTACTATCAAGATAAAAATCATCATCTCAACTATGAATTAAAACTACAACCTAATTATTGTAATGAGTATTGGGAATGGAATCATGAGGGAACACAAAAGTATTTTGGTTGTGATCACGATGGTGCAATAACTTTATTTGTGTTTCAACAAATACATATCACCTACAATGAGTTAATTTGTCATCCCTCATTATAACCAACACACATACATATCCATATAATGGATATAAACAGGTGAGTACGTTAAGTACAACTTTAAAATTCCACTTACATAAATTATACATTTAACATACTTGATATACTCAATATACTCAATATACTCAATATACCCAATATACCCAATATACTTTACATATTTTTTGTCTACAAATATGTATGTTTATACACAATAGACTTTAAAAAATGTACATCATCATCATGAATAAAAAGAGTATTAATGTTTCTTTCATTATAATTGTCTTAGTAGACTTCTACTTCATTCTCTATCTTGAATAGATAATTTATCATTGTATGAAATATGTATGTACATATACACTACTAACAAAGATTAATATTGTAAATAAGACAGGATCACATTAATAATAATTATTGTTGTTTCTTTTAAATGAGATAAACACAATATTATAAATATCCAATATTTGTATTAATTAGTAATTACTAATTACTAATTAGTAATACATGATATGTATATTATTTTACAATGTTAATGGTATGAATAGTATGAATAGTATAAATTAATAAGTAACAATATATACACATACTATGAACGAAATTAACCTGACATATTTTAACGTATATACTATCTATTTCTAAACATATTTATATTTGTTACAATAACAAATATTATTTGGTTTGAGGTTCCAATCTTCAACGTCAATGGTATTTAAGTACATTGTTATTATACTATTTACTATCTTTATATTATTATATTCCTATCCATATATATATATATATATATATTCTAGATAGATAAGCAACAATACTATTATTACATAATACATTACATTTTTCCACTTGAAGTATAAAAGTATTATGCGATTAAGAAAAATTATATGTGTTAATAAATGAGAGTTAACGGATGATATATATATATA
>Ga0302300_1000471_pt1 | contig 27953 bp, 28 predicted proteins | sample III_Palsa_E1_1_FD_198756 | JGI IMG/M metagenome (GOLD analysis project Ga0302300, IMG submission 198756) | Peat permafrost microbial communities from Stordalen Mire near Abisko, Sweden - III_Palsa_E1_1 | ecosystem: Environmental > Terrestrial > Soil > Palsa > Peat permafrost | place: Sweden... | reverse complement strand
CAACGCCTCACGTATAAACAGCAGGTATTATACCAGCCAAACCAACGAGCCATATATCTTTTTCAGCTATGCCGAACAGGAATTCCTGATTGCCGAGGCTATTTCGCGCGGGTGGGTAACAGGAAGTGCCGCAACCCATTATAATAATGCTATAACTGCCTCGATGAATTTTTACGGCATAAGCGGCAGTGATGTAAGCACATATCTCGCTCAGCCGGCTGTAGTATATAATCCCACGAATGCCTTATCGCAGATCATAACTCAAAAATATATTTCCTTTTTTATGAACTCAGGATGGGAGGCATTTTTTGAGCAGCGCCGCACCGGTATACCTACGTTTGATATTGGCCCTGGTACATTGAACAATGGTATACCTAAAAGATGGATGTATCCCGACCGTGAGCTAACTGATAATAGCGCTAACCTGACTGCTGCTATACAAAGGCAATTTAACGGAGTTGATGACATTAATGCTACTATGTGGCTTTTGCAATAGGTTTAATGTTTAACCAAGGAAATAAGTTAGTTTTTATTTAGTGTTTGTATCTCTTATGTGCCGGGAAACCGGTACATAAGAATACATTTTTACTCTGAACTGTACCATTTATTAATATTATGATGAAATTCAAGTTACTATTAACAATAATTGTATTTTACCTTTATTGTTTTACCGCTATTGCGCAAACAAAAAAAACAGTATTTATTATTGCGGATGGAATACCCGCTGACGTTATCGAAAAGCTGAATACGCCTAATATACAGCGTATGATAAGGAGCGGCAGCTATACCAGGATGCACGTTGGTGGCAATAAAGGAACTTATAGCGAAACACCTACCATCTCTGCCGTTGGCTATAATAGCCTGCTTACAAGCACCTGGTTAAATAAGCATAATGTTGATGATAATGATATTAAAGCCCCTGATTATTACTACCAGAACATTTTCAGGATTTTCAAAGATCAATTCCCGCAAAAAAAGACGGCCATATTCTCAAGCTGGCTGGATAACCGCACCAAACTTATTGATGATCATTTACCCGACGCAGGGAAACTTATCGACATTCATTTTGACGGATATGAATTAGATACAATGAATTTTCCGCATGATAGCAAAAAAAACTACATGCATAAAATTGATGAAAAAGTAATTGATGAAGCTTCCCGAACCATAAAAGATAGTGCTCCGGATCTCTCATGGATCTACCTGGAATATACTGATGATATGGGCCATATGTATGGCGACAGTCCGCAGGATTACAACGCCGTAAAATTAATGGACGCGCAGGTGGGGAGAGTGTTAGCTGCCATTGCCTACCGCAAAAAGAAATATAAAGAAGATTGGCTGCTGATCTTAACTACCGATCATGGCCGTACTGAAAAAGATGGGAGAGGCCACGGTGGCCAGTCGGTAAGGCAGCGTACAACCTGGATGGCAAGTAATTATCCGCATCTTAACAATTACGCGCAGTATTATAATCCCGCTATTGTAGATATCACACCTTCTATCGCAAATTTTATGGGCATGACTATTCCTAAAGATGTAGCTCAGGAAATGGACGGTGTTCCATTAATCGGTAAAATATCTGTTGGCAACCTGGCAGCTAATTATTTCCAGGATCAGATTGATCTTACCTGGAGCGCATTACAAACAACCGGTACAGTGAAAGTATGGATAAGTACTACCAATAATTTTAAAGATGGCAGTCCGGATCATTACCAGTTAATGGGAAACTATCCGATAAATCAAAAACATGCCCTGATCAATGTGAAAAATATTCCTTCGTCATTTTATAAGATATTGCTTACCGGTAAAGATAATATGGTTAATACCTGGGTTGTTAAGGAGACGGAGAAATGAAATATTTTTTGAGTGCATGCTTTTTTACAATTTCGGCCATCTTTCTTAACGGATGCCATCAGTCGTCCGTTAATAAAAGCGGCCTATACTTACAACCGGCGGGCCAGGCATGGGGCGCCTTATATCAGCAACGTGCGGCCGAATATAAAGCGCTTGCTTTTCAGGCCTATAATATTGCACAACTCAGGTTAGATCAACAACTAAAGCTAAAATCGAAAAAACCGCTGGCTATAATTACTGATATTGACGAAACCGTATTAGATAATAGCCCCTATTTTGTTGCATTGGCAAAACGGGGAGAAGTGTACAGTGATTCATCATGGGTAAAATGGACGGCCCGGATCAAATGTGATACCGTGCCGGGTGCAGTCCGGTTTCTGAAATATGCAGCAGAAAAAGGCGTAACTATTTTTTATATCACCAACCGTTTTCAACAGGAGTTTTCGGCAACGCTAAAGAATCTTAACAAGTGGGGATTGCCACTGGCCGACAGTACACATTTATTTTTAATGAACAGTGATGACAGCAAGGAATCTCGCCGGTTACTGGTACAGCAAAAGTATAACATTGCTTTGCTGCTTGGCGATAGCCTGGGCGATTTTGATAAGTTTTTTGATCACTTAACTGACAATGACCGAACAATACATACGCAACAAATGGCCGGATTATTTGGTGATAAGTTTATTGTGCTCCCAAATGCCATGTATGGTTCCTGGGAGGATGTTTTATATAAAGGTAAAAACGTAAATTCCATTCAAGAGAAGGATCAGATCCTGGCAAACGATTTAAAATAAAAAGGACAGCTGTCCTTTTTATTTTAAAAAGGGCTTGTAATCTGCAAGGCGTTTAAGTAGCACTTTATTATCGGCAATTATTTTTGCCCTTTCCGTTTCGCCTGCAGGCACAATAATATAGCCATATGGCGCTTTCTTTTCGCCCAGGAACAAGGATTCAGGGTGAACTAACATGGGCCCATCTGCCTGGCCGTTTGGTATGTTGCCTATATCAGCATTTGTTAAATACGGGGCATAAAACATGTAATGCGGCATATGCATGGTCATCACGTTATGCTCATCCGGTTTTGCCGGGTAGGTACGCATAATTGGGGCCAGCATGTATGATATGCCGGGCCTTGCCGGGGCTTTATATATTCCTTTTTTGATCCTGTCAATTATAATATTCCTAACCTGCAGGGCTGTGAATTTACCGGTGGCCCTCATAGCCGCTGCGTCCATGTAAACAGGGAAAATTACTCTGGCGCCTTCAGCATCATAACTAATAGCAGTAACAATGTCGTTTCTGAATTCTGCCCATTCCCAGGCTGTTCTCATTACAAAACAAATAAACCCGTTCGATCCCTTACGGGCTATGTAATACCCTTTTGCCGGGTCTAACAAATAAATAGTAGCGCCAGGGCGCAGTTGCGGGGGTAGTGAACTCAGCGCGTAGTCAGTTTCCAGCCCTACAGGCATCTTGTCAAGTTTGGGGTCTGCCGGCTTTTGAGCAAAGCTTTGGGTGGCAATAAACAGAATGGCAAGAAAGGATAAAGTTCGCAGGCATTTTTTTGCCGGGCTGGTGATAGTTTTCATGTTTTAGGGTTTAATTACTATACTTTAGTGTATGTTATACTGAAATGAAGTTATCGCATTGAATTAGGTTTAACAAGGGGCAGAACTGACAATTTAAGGGGGTATTTGCGACTACTAAAATCCTGAGGCGTAGCCACATTATTATAAAACAGATTAGGTTTAAAGTTGGCTAAAGTACCGGTGTTTTTGACAATGATCATGCGATTTTTTTGCCCCTGTAATTTTGAGGCGTTAGTGTAAAGTTTTTCCTGAATAATCTTATAAATGAACTGGTATTTTCAAAGCCAACCATACCCACTATCTCATTAATTGGGTAAATGGTATCATTGAGCAGGCTTTTGGCCTTGTTAAGCCGTATTTTTAGCAGGTATTGGTGGGGCGAACAATGGTATAGCTCCTTAAATAATTTATATAAGTGACATTCAGATAAACAGGCAACTTTACTAAGCTCTTCAATGCTTATTGCCTTGTTGCAATTGCTTATCATGTAATCTTTAACATTGTTAAGCCTTTTAAATAATTCTTTGCGGGTGCATGGTTTTACAAAGTTTAGCCGCCTGCTATTTATCAGCTCTTTATGATTAACCTGGTAAAAAAGCAATAAGGAATGGTGCAGGTATACATTTATTAGTAGTTCGTTGTTTACTTTTTTGTCGAAATGATCTTTCAGGTGCAGCAGGTTAAACATCAAATCGTTTTTAAAGGGGTAGAGTGTTTCATAAAAAGCCGGGGGGGTATCAGCATCATCAAAAGGCATATCCATTAATACTGCGTCATCGCAAACAAGTGTGCGGTTATAATCAGCTAAAAACTTTTTTGAGAATTGTACTGAAAAAGTATTTGACAACCCATTGCTATAAATTTTACGCTGATAGCTTGTCCCATCGTTCAAAATCAAAAAATACCCCGGGAAAACATTGATGATTTTATTATTCAGCTTGTATTCCTCGTTGCCCCTTGTTACCATCCTTATGGAAAAATCACTTTGCTCATCGCGGTAAAAAGCCTCGCTGGTAGTTTCGCTGTATAATTTATTCTGATTGCTTAGTATTTTTAAAGTTTTCATATCGATAGGTTTAATAATCGTCCTCGTAAAATCTTTCTTCCAGTATTTTATAATAGTTGCCCCAGTTATCTTTAAACTCAAGCATAAGCCCCTGCGGGGTATATTGCGGCCCGTTTATAAAATGAATGCCTAATGTTTTCAGTTGAAAATAATTGCTCAGGCAATCATTGGTATGTATCAGTACGGGCTCCTGGCAATTAGCGCCCGGGATTAATAGTAGCTTAAAATAATTGCCCAGCTTATCATATATAAAAGCCTGCTGTTCATGGTCAGCTGGCATCGTTTCAAACCCCATGGTTTGCACCAAAAATTCAAGTGATTTTAAGGGCTCTTTTAAAATCAGTTGCTGATATTCTTTTACGCTGGTTTGATGTGGTACCAATGCTGTAATTATTAATAGTTAATTAATATGGCACCCGCAGGTGGGTACTGCCATATAGTAAATATGGGGGGATAGAAAGGCTGGGGGAAATAATAGCTATACATGGCGCTTTACAGCATGTTAACTACATATTTGAAAATATAAATTACTTTTATACACCATAATGCTGCGCTTATACCCTAATTATGGCTATTGGTGATTTTTTGCAGTAGCTGACAGATTTATTTAGAACTTTACAAGGTGAACAAACGCTTTCTACTCCATATTTTATTCTGGCTGGCTTATTGGTTGCAGAGTACCTTGCATGAATACACCTGGGTGCATGATAATTTTACCAACCAAACCAATGCATTGTGGCTGGCGTTCTTGTTCAACTCTTGCCTGGTGCCTATAATAATGCTGTTTACCTACCTGGTAATTTATGTGTTTATTGATCAGGTGCTTACCGCGAGGCGTAAACTTTACATAGTAATACCTCAGGTTGTTTTAGCCCTGCTGGTTGCTATTTTTTTGCAAAGTATGGTAAACAACTATGTTGTTGATGCAAAATTATATCCTAACCAACCCGTCACTTTTGCAAATGTGTTTAACATTTACAATGGTTTTATGGCGCTGCTTGATACTGGTTATGTGACCGGTATAGCCTTAGCGCTTAAGCTTTTCAGGATGCAGATAGGCGATCTGCGCAATAAACGCGACCTGGTAAAGGATAAGCTGGAAACTGAATTGAAATTTCTGAAAAATCAGATAAACCCGCATTTCTTATTTAACACGCTGAATAATATTTATAGCCTGGCCCGCAAAAAATCTGACTATGCGCCCGAAATGGTTTTAAAATTATCAAAACTGCTGAGGTTTATGCTATATGAATCGGGCAAGGATACCATACCTATTGCCGATGAGATACGTATAATAGAGGATTATGTTGAACTGGAAAGAATAAGGTATAATAACCGCCTCAAATTATCATTCGACAAACAGATAGATAATATGGGCCAACTGATAGCGCCAATGATATTGCTCACCTTTATTGAAAATGCTTTTAAGCATGGCGTAAGCGAAACAACCGAAGATACCTGCATAAGCATAAAAATAGTTTTGCAAAAGGGCCAGCTAACGTTTTTTATAAATAACTCGCAGGAATATAATGGAGTAAACGAGGTGCGGGAAAAAATAGGCTTAAGTAATGTACGCCGGCAACTGGAATTAATGTATCGCGATTTTAACCTGGGTATTGATAACCTGACCGATAACTTTAACGTAAACCTGCATATTAACTTAAACAGCTATGCAACAATATAACTGCATAATAATTGAAGATGAACCGCTGGCTGCCGAAATATTACAGGATTATATTGCCGATGTCCCTTTTTTAAACCTTAAACAAACTTATCCGGATGCGGTAAGGGCGCTTGAAGGTTTACGTGCAGGCAATATCGACCTTATATTTTTAGATATTAATTTACCTAAATTAAAGGGGCTCGATTTTATACAAACGCTTAAGCATCCCCCCAATATTATTATAACTACCGCCTACCACGAATATGCCTTGCAGGGGTATGAATTAAATGTAGTTGATTACCTGTTAAAACCGATTGAATTCAGCCGGTTTTTAAAATCGGTAAATAAGCTTAAATCTATTGTTTCTGATAAAGCCTACACCGCCCCCATATTTATTGGTGATGGCCGCGACCATATGTTTGTAAATACAAACCGAAAAAAGGTAAAGCTGTATTTTAAGGATATACTTTATATTGAAAGCTTTAAGGAATACGTTCGTATTTATACCATCGAAAAAATATTGACCGCCAAGTTTCAATTGGGGCAAATAGATGAGCTATTGCCAAAGGCAGATTTTTTACGCATACACCGTTCTTTCATTGTTTCTAAAACCAAAATAGAGGCTTACAATAATGCCGAGGTTGAAATAAATGGCAAACCCCTGCCTATTGGCCGAAGCTATAAGGAATTGGTGTTAACTTTTTTAGACAGAGAAACTGTTTAAACACCCGCGCTCATTTCATGATCTATTTTCTTTCTGTAAAAACCAGTGTGCCATTTAAACAGGCGCTTTAAAACCTGGTATCTCCGTAAACGGATGTTTTATCCCTTCGTGCAATCCGTTATTTAGTCGAATTCTCAAATACAGAGGATTGGCATATCCCGTGAAATCCATATTCCCTAAAATTACATTTCACTAATTAACTGATCATTAAAATGAATAAAACTTCACCCCCCACATGAAGATGCCTGATGTATTTAAGCGCTCATAATTCAAAAAAAACCGGGATCACCTCATTAAAAATAAAATATTAACATGAAACAAAAATTACTCATAATTTTTTGTGCAAGCTTTTTGCTTATACAACAATCCTTTGCACAAAACCGTACAGTTACCGGTACGGTTACCGGTAAAGATGACGGTTTACCCATACCGGGAGTAACCATAAACATAAAGGGAACAACTGTTGGCGTTGCAGCAGATGGTACAGGCAAATACAAGATAAATGTACCGGCCGGCGGTACACTTATATTTAGTGCTATCGGTTATTTGTCTCAGCAGCTAATCGTACAAGGCGATGTGCTGAATGTGTTGCTTATATCAGCAAACACGCAGCTTAACGAGATTGTCGTAACAGCTAATGACATCAAAAGAGAAAAAAGAACACTAGGTTACTCTGCACCAACCGTAAGCAACAAGGAGTTAACTGAGGGAGGTAACCCCAGCGCACTTACCTCATTAACAGGCTTAATTGCAGGCGTTAACATCACTTCAGCTTCAAATGCGCCGGGTGCCTCAACCAGGATCGTTCTTCGTGGCGGCTCATCTATTACAGGTAATAACCAGGCTTTACTGGTTGTTGATGGTGTACCTATTGACAATTCAACTGTTATAGGCGGCGCAAGCACCTTAACAGCGGTTGATTTTGGAAACAGGGGCAATGATATTGACCCGAATGACATACAATCCATCACTGTGCTAAAAGGCCCTGCGGCGGCGGCCCTTTATGGCTCAAGGGCATCTAATGGCGCGCTTATGATCACCACCAAATCAGGCGGAAACCATGCAAAAAAATTAGAAATAACACTTAACTCTACCAATACATTCTCATCAGTGCTGAAATTACCTGCTTTTCAAAACGAGTATGGCCAGGGGTATATGTCAGGATCGGCCACCAGCCCCGGCTACGTTACAGGTATAAATGACGCGGCTGATAACTTTAGCTGGGGAGGCCCTTTTACCGGGAAAGTGGAACCATGGGGGCAAGAAATTGATAGTGTAACCCAAACCAAGCCATATTCGGCCTTGCCAAACAATATAAAAGATTTTTTTACGACCGGTTTTGCCGCAGACAACAATTTAGGTATTTCATCAGGCGATGATAAAAGCAGCTTCTATTTAGGCCTAAACTCGTTAAATTCCAATGGGGTATTTCCGGATAAGAGCGACACTTATGATAAATTTGGAGTAAGGTTTAACGGTAAAACTACGCTTGCAAACAATTTTACTGCAAGCGTTAATTTTAACTATAATAAAATCCAGGCAAATGTACCTTCCGGCGGAGAGGCTGCAAATGGCTTATGGAGTAACTTAATGCAAACGCCAAGGGATATCCCGATTAATACGATGGGAGATCTGAGCAATAAGTATAATGGATATAATTCTGCTACCGGTACCTACGGTTTTTATGGCACTTATGTTTTAAATCCATATTATATTCTCCAGGACTTTAGTAACCTTGATGATGTTAACCGTGTTACCGGCGACGTTAACCTGTCATACAAACCTTTCAAATGGTTGAATATAGTAGAACGCATAGGTGCAGATTCGTACTCAGACCGCAGAAAACTTATTACACCTAAATATTTGTTTGAGCCTGATGACGAGTCGGGAACCGGACAATGGGGCCCGGAAACTAACAATGGATCTTATGAAGTGGATCAAATTAATGTAAACGAGGTGGTGCATGATTTAATGGTTACCGCGAGCCATAAATTTGGTGATGATTTTAGCGTATCATTATTGTTGGGGAATAATATCAGGGAACGCTCTACCACTTCGAGTTATATAAGAACTAACACCAGCGATGGCTTAGTAGTTCCCGGTTGGTACAATCTTGAAAACAGCAACGGCCCGGTTGACGTAGTTGCAGACGATATTGACATACAAAGACTGGTAGGTTTTTACGCTGATTTAAACCTATCCTATAAAAATTACCTGTTTTTAGAGGGAACTTTAAGAAATGATAGGTCTTCCACTTTACCTATAGATAACTACTCTTATTATTATCCAAGCGTAAGCGGCTCATTTGTATTTAGCGAATTGCTTAAAAGTACCGGTATTGGCGATTTTTTAAGTTACGGTAAACTACGTGCAAGTTTTGCGCAGGTGGGCAGCGATACAGACCCGTATGAATTATTAACCACTTATGGGAAAACGACCATTAATGGCAGCTTTGGCAATACTGTATTTCCATTCGGAAGTGTTCCTGCGGTGCAGGTTGGGTCAACACTTGGAAATAGTACCCTTCTGCCGGAGCAAACAACTTCATTTGAAATTGGTACAGAATTAGGGTTTTTGCAAAGCAGGCTTTCCTTTGATTTCAGCTATTACATTAACGATTCGAAAAACCAGATCATATCTATCCCGATCCCGAACTCAACAGGATATGGTTTTGATGAGGTAAACGCAGGTGAGATCCAGAATAAAGGTATAGAGTTAACTATCAGCGGAACTCCTGTTAAAACCAGCGATGTAACCTGGGATATATTCGGCACATTCACTAAAAATAACAGCGATGTAATTTCTTTGCCAAATGGTGTTTCACAGGTAGTGATAGGTGGTTTCAGCGGCATGGCAATAGTTGCGGCCGTAGGGCATCCTTATGGCGAATTTTACGCGGTAACAAACCAAACAGATGCACAGGGAAGAACTATTGTTAATCAAACTTCCGGGCAACCTTTAGCTACAACAACTGCGCAATACCTGGGTTCATATGAACCTAAATTTCAAACATCATTAGGTACAAATATAAAATACAAAAATTTTGCAGTAGGTGTATTGTTTGATGTTAAACACGGCGGCGTATTATATTCACAAACCAAGTCTCTTACAGATTTCGTAGGAACCGCGCTTGAAACCGGCGGCCCGCGGTATGGCCAGCCATTTCCAAATTCTGTGTACCTGAATGCTTCTGGCCAAAGTGTTGTTAATACAAACGTGCCTTACTCTGTGTATAATTATTTTACAAACACTATAGCAAATACACCTGGTATGGACATTGTTGACGCATCGTATATTAAGATGCGCAGCGCCACAATATCTTATACTTTTAATAAAGCGCAATTAACAAGCCTGCCGTTTGGCGCTTTAACTATTGGGGTATTTGGTAATAACCTGTTTTTATGGACACCAAAATCCAATGCATATGTAGATCCTGAAGTAAACTCAACCGGTGCCGGAAATGAGCAAGGTTTCGATTTTGCGGGAAATCCCTCAGTGCGTAACTATGGTATTAATTTAAAAGTTTCATTCTAACCATAAACATCATGACCAGAAAATATAAAGTAAACTTAAAACAAGCATTGTTTATAGCGCTTGTTGCCGCGGCCGGAGTTTCGGGATGTAAAAAGTATTTGGATATCAATCAAAATCCAAATAACCCGGATACCGCCGAACCCTCGTTGCTTTTGCCTACCACGCAGGCAGATATTAGCCAGGTAATAGGTAATTCCTTCCAGGTATATGGCAATATTTGGGCCCAATATTGGACCCAAAGCCCAATTGCGTCGCAATACAAGGCTATTGATCAATACAGCCCATTACAAACCGACTTTGACATATCCTGGCTTAATTTATATCGCGGCGCATTAATAAATGCTGATCTGATCACAAAAAGTACTGAATCAGGAATAGATAATATTAAAGGCATTGCCTACCTCATGAAGGCTTATAGTTTCCAGGTGGCGACTGATGCTTTTGGCAGTGTGCCCCTTTCACAGGCATTGCAGCCAACTATGTACAGAACTCCTAAATATGATCCCCAGCAAGCAGTTTATGACAGCATATTTATGTACATTAACAAGGCACTACCTTTACTTAATTCAACAAATGGTTCTCCGGGAATACAGGATCTGATATACCAGGGTAATATGGCCCAGTGGGTAGCTTTTGCCAATACGCTTGAGCTTAGGGCATATCTGCGTTTGTCTAAAGCAGATCCTGCCACTGCCCAGGCAGGCATTGCTGCATTATACAAAACCACCCCGACGTTCTTAACGGCAGATGCAACGATAACCTACACCTCTACAGGTGGTAATGAGAACCCGTTTTACAACGAAGCGAGCAGCCCTGTATTAGCTAAAACTCAAAATGTTGTGGCGAGCTCGACTGTTGTAAATGCCTTTACCAGGAATAATGACCCCCGCTTAGGTAAGTTTTTTGTTCTGTATCACAATAACGCGGATTCTCTGGAGTCTATTCCACAGGGAAGCTACCTGACAAACCCATATAAGATAATTTCTCCGCCATCCCCTTTGGTAGGCGGCCAGGCAATCAATCCTGCTTCTGCTACAGCCCCGGTAAAATTGATCTCTGCCGCTGAAAGTTATTTTTTACAGGCTGAAGCCGTTGCCAGGGGCTGGGCTACAGGTAACGTAACAGCTTTGTACGAAGCTGGCATAGCAGCAAGCTTTACGGCCACAGGGGCAGGAGACCCTACAACGTATATTAATACAGCACCCGACGGATTACCGGCTTTAACAGCTGCAGCCACTGTTGACGACAAGGTTAAAGCTATTATTACACAGAAGTATTATGCAATGTGTGGTTTCCAGGGTTTTGAGGCATGGACAGAATGGAGAAGAACAGGTTACCCTGCTTTTTTTGTTACTTCTGCATCGTCTCTGCTTGCCCCCGGACAAATGCCGTTGCGTATGCTCTATCCTAATTCTGAATTAACTTCAAATGCAAATTATCCGGGAACTGTTCCTGTTTATACACCCGTTTGGTGGGGCATGTAAAAGTTAAAACTTTTGCCATTACAAAAATCATTAATCGGCTTTCTTAGATAATAAAAAAAGACCCAGGCATAATTGCCCTGGGTCTTTTCTGTGTGCGCCACGCATGCAGGCAAACCATAGGGTGGAAGTCCCGAACGCGCCTTGATAATGTGAAGCGTTAACCGAAGAAACGTCATGTACAATGGTGTGAGAGGACAGTAAGGGAAATAATCCTTGATTTATTAAAAACCTGTTATGAATATCTTAGCTATTGCGATGGTGTAAAAAAAGAAAGGAATCGAGACCTCGCGTATCAATTCCTTCTAATTAACTATTAACTAACCTTATTATTGAAAAAATTAGTTGAACGAATGTATAGTTAAACCTTAAACCATAATATGCTAATACTCTTAATTTTATAATCGGTGCGTGTCATAAGCAAGATAAATCGTTTTAAACCGAACAATGAAATTTTTTCAATATAGTTATAATGCCTCTCTACTTATCTTATTAAATTTCAAATTTATTCTTAACAAATGGTTCTCATTATATAATGTGCTTTCCAGGCTCTTATCCTGTTTATAAATGTCTCTATAATAAATAACCGACCCTTCCCTCACTATCAATGTTAAATGTACCAATTTACCAGTACTGCCTATCCAGCGCAACCGCTCCATATTAATAGCCATTTTACGAATGAGTCTTTGCGGGATAATATAACAATCTCCGCTGCGCTGGCCAACCAATAATCTCATATGATCCTGCAGATCAAAATATAACTTAGATTTGGGTTGAACGTTATCTATGGCGCTAACGAAATTATTGCTTTGTGAGGCTAACAGTGGTACCGCATAGGCTTCAAACCTTGTGCCTTGGTCGATCTTTGCTCTGGTGTAAACCGGATTAAGCTTTCCATAGTGCAGATCATTTATAAAACGAATCATGGCATCGGTTAACAAGACATCATAAATAGCCTTTTCTTCGGAGTTTCTTTTTTGCTCAATCAATTTATGGAGTGTCGGGTACAATAATAAATTCGGGTGATAATCCTCATGGTTTAAACCATATTGCCTTACGCAATCCAGTAATAGCATGGCATCCCAGGCGTGTGTTCTTACTGTATCAGGCGCTATCCAGGCTAATTTATAGCCATTTTGCTTATAAAATCGTTCAACAGAACGTGGATAATATAAAATAGCACGTTGTTTTTTTATGGCTGAAATAATGGAGTTTTGCGCCTTTAATTGAAATGGGATCAACAGGACGATGAATAACGATAACCTGAAAAAAAGCCTTCGGCGTATCATATAGTTTTCATTTTAAGGTGAAATGCTACTGTTAATTGGTCTTTGGTTTTTATTATACCGCCAAGTTTCCTGGGAGGTATCAGCTTAAAATCGGAAAAGTTAACATCCCGCAATCCAAGTAAATGAATCACCTTATCTGTATCTTCTGAAATCAGGTAATTTACTGTATAAATCTTCCGTGTTCCGGCTATTTCTATTTCTACCTGACCGGTTATCGCTATAGCATTGCATGACAAATTGGGTAATTCGCTTAATGTCAAAAATCTAATCTGAAGCCTTGGATATTTTTTAGCTTTTAAGGTTTTACGCAAATCATGAGTCATCATGGCCTTGTGGCAATCAAAGCTTAATACGGCCGGATTTATACTTCCGGTCAATATAATACCCTTATTCTTTTTCCAAACTGTTAAGGTATCTGCCTTATCGCAGCCTGTGATATCGCAGGAAAATTTATCAACGTTTGTACTGCCATTCACAGTCAGGCTGCTGCTTTCGCTGATGAGCCATTTGGTTTGCGCATTTGCAGCAAGGCTCATCAGCATCAACATTATCACCAATTTGCAAGTCATGATTAAAACCCGATAGAGGCTTCTAATACGGCCCCATGAAAATTGCCCCCGTTAAGAATATTGGCAGATGGGTAACCTGCATAATCCTGGTTTACATATTCGGCTTTCATCATAATATTCCTGGTGATAAACCAGCCGAATGAGCCAGCTTCGCGGTTAACTGTAACATTTGAGGTATAACCCTGTAGCAAGGCAGTTACGGTGTTGTAACGAAAGCCAACCCAAAAGTTTTGCTTATCCTGCGGGAACCTGTAGATCAGGTCGGCCGCATATTGAGTTGCCTTGCGCTCGGTAGTTTCTGTAATGGCCCTGCCTTTGGCATCTTCAGCGGTTCCAAAAAACTCCAGTCCTTTATATTTCAGGAACAAATTTCCCATAACGGTATTTACTTCTTCACTAAATCCCGGGTTTAGTCTTCCTGAAAATGGGCTGTAATCATTTTCGTCAGAGAGTGTTGTTCCGTTGGCCACGTTTTGATTTTCCATTACGTTAAAATAATGTGAGCCGGTACGGTCGCCGCCAAAAAGTGTGCTGCTATTCGCGCTATGAACGGTGTAAGCCGACCCGGTGATCCTAACCCTAAAGTCTTTATTGACTTGTTTATCAAAACCAATTTTTCCGTGGAAAGCCGGATCAAATTGATTTGGTTTACCTGTTGCCGAATCAATCTTAGTGCTGGCAACTATTGTTGCATCCAGTTCGCCATTGGTAACACCGCCCATTACAAAAAAGCCCGAATTGGTATGGACATAAACTTCGGCGCCAATTTCTGTAGCAAACTCATCCATTATATAATTCTCAACAAAGGGATTATAAATGGTATTGCCACCGTCAGATCTCCTGAAATGCTGATCGCCATAATCCACATCAAACTGCCCAACCTTGATCGTAACACTTTTCATGATATTGTTGATCACATCGCTATTAAGAAATAACAGTTTGTCAAATTGGATATACCCACCTTTTACCCAGGTATCCTCATGGTGCCTGGAAGCGAGGTAAGCAGTAATATTCATCCTTATGCCATCTGCTAACTGTGCGTCAACATTCAGATTGGCCATCGGCAGATCGAAGCCATTGGTTAGGGTTTCAAGACTATTGACATTGCCGGTAAAACCGGTTTTTGTCATTGGCGTAGCGGTATTAAAATTTCTTAATGCCTGGAAAGCCATTTCGAAATTGCCGCCCACTTTAACTTTAAGCCCCGTAAACGGCACCGTATCAGTTTTAGACGTTTCAAAAACATTTAGCCCGCGTTGGTCATTCGGGCGGAAATATTGTAGCTGTTCCTGTTGTGCTTTTACAATGGTAGAAGCAAGGCAAAGGAATATTATAAGTTTTAGTTTCATGATTTTATGATTAAATAAGGTGTGTTAAATGGCTGATTCTTTTTTATAAACCAGCGTAAAATTGAGGGTGATGGCATCGCCTGTTTTCATGGCGCCCAGCATAAAAGTTGGGGGTTTAACAGCATAATCTGTCATGTTCAGTTTTTCAGAACCGCTACAGGTAATGGTCGCATCCTGGTTGACTACACATTCAACATCCATTGTTACCTCCTTGGTAACTCCGGCAATGGTGAGGTTACCATGTGCTTTGATCAGGTATTTATTGTCCTTTTCAGAAGTGACAGTCGCTGACAGGAGTTTATAATCAATGTCTTTATAGTCTTTGGCTTTTAATGCCTTATAAGCATTTTTATTTAAGCCACCTTCGCTGCCTTTCAGATCTGCTACGGCCAGTGTAAACGTTAGCGATTTAACAGAGGTTAGCTGTCCGGCATTCCCGGTTTTGAAATCCGCATCGCCCGAAAAAGTTTTTGCGTCCATACTCCAGCTATGAAGTGTGGATGTGCCCGACAGTTTCATGTCCATATCTTTTGACTCGTTGATCTTGTAGGCTGATTGTGCGTGTAGCAGGCTGCTAAATCCCATGATACAGATCGTTGTTAGTACCAGGGCTTGTTTAATATTATTTTTCATTTTGAATTTTTATTTATGATGGTGTGTAGTTCTTAATTTTCCAGTAATACTTTTAAAGCTTTTTCCCGCGCGGCGTGTTCAAACGTATCATATGCCTCAATCATCTGATCAAGCTTAAAGCGGTGGGTGATCAGTTTCTTAGGTTCGATTTTTTTTGATTGAACCGTTTTAAACAGCATAGGCGTAGTAACGGTATCTACCAATCGTGTGGTAATAGAGATATTCCTGTCCCACAGCTTTTCCATGTGAAGGGTCACGCTTTTTCCATGTACACCTATATTGGCTATGTGCCCACCGGCCGAAATAATTTCCTCGCACAACTCAAATGTTGGGGGCACGCCTACTGCTTCAATAGCTGTGTCGACGCCTTTGCCATCGGTAAGCTCCATTACTTTTATAAGCGCGTTTTCTTTAGCGCTGTTAATGGTATGTGTTGCCCCAAAAGTTTTGGCAACTGCAAGGCGGTTATCATCCTGATCGATCACAATAATTTCTGCCGGGGTATAAAACTGAGATGTTAACAAGGCGGCCATGCCTACCGGCCCGGCACCAACAATGGCGATAGTATCACCCGGCTTAACCTGCCCGTTTAAAACACCGCATTCAAAACCGGTGGGTAAAATATCGCTCAGCATTACCAGGGCTTCTTCATCTGAACCGGCAGGGATAGGATAGAGGCTGTTATCTGCATAAGGTATCCTTACGTATTCAGCCTGGGTGCCATCTATCATATAACCTAATATCCAGCCACCCTTTTCGCAATGCGAGTACATGCCTTTTTTGCAATAGTCGCATTTGCCGCAGGATGTTACACAAGATATGATCACATGATCGCCCTTTTTGAAATTGCTTACAGCGCTTCCTGTTTCTTCAATAACCCCTACACCTTCATGCCCCAAAATCCTTCCGGCAGCAACTTCGGGCATGTCGCCCTTCATGATATGCAGATCAGTCCCGCATATAGTTGTTTTCAGTATTTTCACAACGGCATCCGTTGGTTCTTTGATTACCGGTTTGGCATGTTCTTCCCATGATTTCTTTCCTGGGGCGTAATACACTAATGCTTTCATTTTGATTTTTTTAATAAATGATATAGAACAAATGTACCCCTGGGCCCTGCCCGGGCTCATGACCAGTGTCACCAATACAAATGATTGAGGACATATATTCTTTAGCTTATTAATTGATTGATAGCTTCCTTCAAACTCTTTCTAATAGGAATTAAAAAAGGAATGCCCATAGTCATTGCTGATGATGCGCATATATATAGGAGCGGGTTATATTAACCTTAAAATACCGTAAGCGTCTCTTTTACTGTTGAGCATGGGAAAATAAGCAATGGCTTGCCTGGCCTGTCTGTCATTTGCCGTGTAACGTTTCCTCCAAATAGTTTTTGGAATAAGTTGTGTTTTTGATGGACAAGAACTAACAGATCAATATCTATGTATGCGCAAAGATGTTTTAAACCGTCCGCTATATCACTTCCTGTGATGCTATTGTACAATATTTGGGGATAATTTATTTTATTGGGTATTTGATTGAAAAACCGCCTGACCATATTTTCTTCTTTTTGCCCGGCAGTAATATTGGTGACCAAAATTTCAGCATTTGAATATTTGGCTAACCCTGATATAGATTCCAGTATATTAATATCCGTATAGTTCATAGCAGTAGCAAATGCTATCAGCCTGAATGGTTTAAACCTTGCCTGGTAAGGGATAACCATTACCGGGAAGCCTGCATTATCCACAATATCCCAGGCATGGTCTTTTGCAAAAAACTCGCTTATCTTATCTGCACTATGCACACTTATTACGGCCATCAATATATCCTTAATTCTGGCCAGTTCATTCAATGTAGTGCTTAGGCCGCCTTCCTGGCTATATTGTATTATTTCAGGCCTGAAACCATCGCCTGATACTTCTGCATCCAGCAGGCTTTTTAGGTGGGCAGCCTGCGCCCCCAGGTCATTTATACTATTTTCTTCACAGGCCAGCATCGACCATCTATCGCGGTCGGTTGTTTCTTCACCTGCGGGCACCTGGAAAATATTGCACAGCAGTATATTGGCCCCGATATTTTGAGCAAACCGTAAAGCGTATTGCGCTACATAGTCTGCGTTGATAGAAAAATCTGTAAATACAAGTATTGTTTTCATGGCGTAAAATTCCGGTTTAAATAACCGCTGGGGATGATGGCCGTCAATATTAATAATGACAGGTATCACCCGGTTTTGTGAAAAAGTGACGACCATCACTTTTTCACATGAAATACATCACTTAATGTCGTTTCACAATGTTCATCTTTGATCTATGGAAAATGCCGCCTTATTAAAAGCTATTATTGAAAATGCCATTGACGGCATTATTACTATTGATGAACGCGGAAATATTGAATCCATCAACCCGGCTGCCTGTAATTTATTCCAATATCTGCCCGAAGAAATTATCGGTAAAAACGTATCTTTTTTGATGCCCCCACCTGATAAACAGCAGCATGACGAATACCTTGACCGTTACCAGCGCACCGGGCAGGCTCATATTATTGGTATTGGGCGCGATGTGGTAGGATTAAGAAAAGATGGCACGCAATTTCCGTTCAGGCTGGGGGTTAGCGAAGTGCAGTTTTTCATCAGCGGCAGGCCGAAGAACGGCTTAAAGAATACGCTGTGCATCTGGAAGATTTGGTTACCGAAAGAACCCAGTCGTTAAAAGCTACGGTAGAGGCCTTACAAATGGCTAAAGAAGAATTAAGTTTATCGCTTGAAAAAGAAAAAGAACTCGGGCTATTAAAAAGCCGCTTTGTATCCATCGCATCGCACGAGTTTCGTACACCACTAACTTCTGTGCAGCTATCTGTATCCTTAATTGAAAAATACGCTGAACCCTTTAGCAGCGCCAACATTATTAAGCATGTAGGTAAGATAAAACACGCTGTAGGTAATTTAACATCGATATTGAACGATTTTCTTTCTTTAGAAAAGCTGGAATCTGGCAAACAGGAGCCTACATTTCATGATTTTGACCTCGTAAAGTTCGCAGAAGATATTACCGAAGAAATGCAAGTGCTGGCCAAGCAAAATCAAAACATTATTTACCAGCATACCGGCACTAAAAGCACTATCAGGCTCGATCAAAACCTGTTAAAAAATTGTATCGTCAACCTGATTAATAATGCCATCAAATACTCTGGCGAAAACACTTTTATCGGTTTTACTACCGAGATCAACGGGCGCGAATGCATCATCACTGTAAGCGATAATGGTATCGGCATCCCTGAAGCGGATCAGCGCCATTTGTTCGAGGCTTTTTTTCGGGCGCATAATACAGGCACCATCCCCGGTACAGGATTGGGACTGAACATTGTAGCCCGCTACACCAACCTGATGAACGGGAAAATTGAATTTAAAAGCGAGGTTAACCAGGGGACATTATTTACCATAACCTTTCTAATGACATGAGCAAAAAAATATTGATAATTGAAGATAACGACGATATACGTGAGAACGTGATCGAGATATTGGAGCTTGCCGGATATACCGTTTCTTCGGCCAGCAATGGCAAGACTGGTGTTGAGCTGGCTTTTAGCGATATACCTGATATTATCCTATGCGACATTATGATGCCCGAAATGGATGGGTACGGCGTATTATACATGCTATCCAAACGCCCTGAAACCATTGCTATCCCCTTTATTTTTTTAACAGCAAAAGCCGAGCACTTCGACCGCCGCAAGGGCATGGAAATGGGCGCAGACGATTACCTTACCAAGCCCTTTGATGATATGGAGTTGCTGAACGCCATTGAAAGCCGGCTAAAAAAGAAAGAAGGCCAACAGGCTTTTTATAGCAAATCGCTCGACCGTTTAAATTCGCTGGTGGCTAAAAAAGACGGGCTTGCCGCGTTAAAGAAAATTATTGAAGAACGCAAAGCGCGTCCGTTTAAAAAAAACCAGGTTATTTATTACGAAGGCGATAAAGGCAACGGCTTGTACCTGCTGCTTAGCGGAAAAGTTAAAAGTATTAAGATGGCCGAAGATGGCCGGGAACTGATGACCGGTATTTATTCTGCCGATGATTATTTGGGCATCAATGCCATGCTATCAAACGAGGAATATGCCGATACGGCAACTGCTTTAGAGGATAGCATACTATGCCTTATCCCGAAAGAACAATTAGAACAGCTGCTTAACCTGTATCCTGAAGTTGCGCGGGAGTTTATAAAACTTTTAGCCAACGACATCCGTGAAAAGGAAGAACAGTTATTGCAGATGGCCTATCATTCCGTACGTAAAAAAATGGCTGAGGCTTTGTTGCGCCTGCAACGCCAGGATGGAATGGAATTTAAAATAGCACGCGAGGATCTTGCCGCAATGGCCGCTATGGCCACCGAAACCGTTAGTCGCACCTTATCTGATTTTAAAGAAGAAGGTTTGATAGATAAAAAAGGCAGCACGATTACCGTCCTTGATCTGGCAAAACTCACTAAAATGAAAAACTGACAAAAATCATCTTTTCATTTGACCACGCTCATGGGAGCTAAGTACCTGTAATGCTACTATTGCAGTATGAAAGTAGTAGCTTATAGTATAAAACCTTTTGAAAGGGAACCGCTGGCAAAAGCCAATCAAAAAAAACATGATATTACACTGATCTTTAACTCGTTGAGCTTGGAAACAGCTGTATTTGCGGCAGGCAAACAGGCGGTTATGGTGTCTTCCTCCGATGATGTTTCTGCAGGCGTGATAGATAAGCTGGCACAACTGGGCGTTAAGTATATTACCATGCGAACCACGGGTTCAGTAAATATAGATAAGTTAGCTGCAGCCAGGAATGGGATTAAATTGGCCAATGTTCCCGAACAGATGGATATTGCAAATCAAACCATAAAAAACCTGGATCTGTGGGAGATGAATAAATGTGTGGGGAAGGCATGTATTTGCGCCAAGACATGCAAGTTATAGCCACATAAAAAAGCCTCCGTGCAATTTGCACGGAGGCTTTTTTATGTATTGAATATTATTATAATATAAATAGTGCCAGCATACCTAGGTTAACAAGTATACTAAAAAGCAAAGCACCAATAACAACACGTATGCCCATACCGCCCATGCCCACAATTATATTAGCCAGGTACAAACCAAACGTGATTGGCAGTACAATTATCGGCGCATGATAGTAATACATTAATACTGCCGGTATTGGCAGGCAAAGTACACCCTGGAATATTAATGAGAATAAAAACCAAATGGTTTTATGTTCGGACTGATGATCGGCTACTGCCAGCAGGTTTGTCCATATATGAGTTTCTTTGACGGTCAGTGTGTTGATTGAAGTTTCCATTTTTTGATTTGTTTTATAAACAAATGTGCTGTTAATGAGTAGCCTGTGGAATGACCCTTATCATTCAAAAAATGATATAAAACACTAATTAAATGGATTATGCTGCCGGTAATAACGCTTTACCCTAATGCGGTAAATATCATATAGCAAAGTAAAAGCTAATATGCCCAGGGGTATAAAAAAGGCATGAAAACTAAAGTAACGAAATAAGTAAGCACCCGCCAAAGCGCCGCACATAAAGAAAAAGATAATCGCCGAACGTAATTTGATCTTACTTTTAAGGGCTGCTTTATTTTCAGTTTTTTCCTGGAATACCTGTCCCAACTCAATTCCCAGATCAGTAAAGGTACCGGTAAGGTGTGTTGTCCTGACTACCGAACCCGAAACAATTGATACCAGTGAGTTTTGCAACCCCATAGCAAATAATAAACTGCCGGCGAAAATTTCCTTTGAAACAAGGCTATGATCGTAGCGATAACCAAATACAGTTACGCCAAGCAATACAGCCATTTCAATCAGTATAGGAATCACATACGAAAAGCGTTGGTTTCGCCCGATAAAAGAAACAATAAGGCTGGAAATAAAGGCGCCTGCCAAAAATAGGAACATCCAAAGTGCAACCACCCTTGCAGTTTTCCAATCCTGCATGGCAATGCGTTCGGCAAATAATGCGGCATGCCCGGTTACATTGGTGGTTAATACCGAAAAGCCTAAAAAACCGGCGGCATTCACAAAACCCGCGGTTATGCAAAGCAACGAAGCTAATTTTACATTGTGCGCATAAGTTCGTTTAGTGCCGAGATGCCTTAACATTTAATAAAAAATAACATAATTCATTAGCTGTTTGCCGGGAATACCAATAAAGGTATAGGAATATGCTTAGCCATCTTTTGCGTTTGGCTTCCTCTGAAAAGACTATCTATAAAATTATGGCTGCGGTGCACCATTGCCAGTATATCTACCTGCCCATACTCGCATAGCCAATCCAATCCAGCTTCGGGCCGGTAAGCTTTAACTAAACGGTAATAAATATGCGGATAGTTGGCCTTATTTGCCAGCTCATTCATAAACTCCTCCGGGGCGTCCTGGTTTTCATCAAAAATATTTGTGATCAGTATTTCCGCGTTGAGCGGCCTGGCCAGCGTTATGAGGTGATAAATACATTCCAGATCTTTAGACCGGTCGTTAAAATCTGTAGCAAAGGCTATCTTTTTTACAGGCTTAATTTTAGCCGCAGGCGGTACCAATAACAAAGGCATGCTAATTTCATCAATCATTTGGCGGCTATGGTTGCCAAGCAATAGTGTACTTAGGCCGCTGCTGCCATGGGTGCCAATAATAACCAGCCCTATATCAAGGTCGTGCCCTAAATGGTTAACCATATCCATTACTGTCCCGGCTTCATTCCGCGAATTAATTATAGGGTTAAAGCTGATAGTTTGTTCTTTGCCTTCTAAATGTTCCCTAAGCAGCCTTAACTCATGGCTGCTATCTTCTAACAGCAGTTCAGATTCTTCCATCGGCCAACTGACCAACCCTGTTTGTGGCACTTCTGCGGGTTCTATAATCGCGTTGCAAATGATCATATTCGCTTTAACCTGTTTGGCCAGGCTATAGCCATATTCCAGCGCATGCTTTGCATTGGCCGAAAAATCTGTTGGGAAGAGGAACTTTTTCATGATAGGCAAAATTGCTTTTATTGCCCTGTTTTGGGAGTGATGACGGTTATTATTTAGTGTGTTTGTCATCATTGCCCAATTAAAGGATATTCGGGAAGTTTGATACCATGTTAGGAGCGTTAAACGAAGAACAAATTGAAAGCCTGTTAAAGGATTTACCCGTTGGCCGCATTGGCTGCCATGCGGATGGCATCACTTATATAGTACCGGTCAATTATGTTTATGATGGCACAAACTTCTACGCACATTCAGCCAAAGGAATGAAAATTGATATGATGCGGCAAAACCCCGATGTATGCTTCCAGGCAGATGCGATTACCAGTTTGCAGAATTGGGAAAGCGTGATCTGTTGGGGAAAGTTTGAAGAGATAACTGATATGCTGGAACGCGAGCATGCTATGCAAAAAATTATTAATAAAGTAATGCCGCTGATGAAAGGCGAATTTGCTCAACCTTCACATGGGTTTACAGCTGATGCAAGCGATGTAGGGTTTGAAATGGAGTTAATATTGTATAAGATAGTTTTGACTAAGAAGACGGGGAGGTTTGAAAAATCATGATCAATACTATACCGGGTACAAATTCATACAGTTTTGTTTGTGATACGGACATGAATAGATCCAATTTAATTTTTGTGTTTTTCATGCCATGTTTTGCTGTGTTCCATAAACTTAAAGTTAAATTATTGTGCTATTAACCACGATAGGTAATAATTGTTTACCATAAATGATTACCGTTTACAAACGACAAGCACCGTGTAATAGGAAAATAAATATTACCAAGTCAAACACGGCACGTTTTGGGAGAAGATGATCGCCGGCAATAAAAAATATAAAAGGTTATGGCTGCGCTATACATGAAAAGTCAAACATTAACTATTTTTTGATGTTCCCTTCATTGCATGATGTAATTAGAACGGATTGGCTACAACAAAAAAAACAGGTATCACGCCATCATTCGGCGTTCCTAAACTCTTACTTATACTGGGGCTTAGTGTGCTTTTATGCGGCGAAGGCTATTTTGGGTACCGGCTGCATACGCTTTCAGATCAGCAGGAGCAAATAAAGACTGATTATTCCAATATCAATAACATCACTTTCGGATTGTTTTCAGTTGAACAATGGCGCGACAAAGTAGCAGATATCGTTAACCACCAGGTTCGTCATTTTACACTGACCCCTAAACAAAAAAGGCAGCTCCAGGTAGAAGTGCAGCAGATTATTCTTGCGCTGATCAACAAAGCTGAAGCGCTGCTTAATAAAAAACCGACAACACTTGGCGGAAAGTTGAAAAAGCTGGCCGTTAAAACGTTTGTCAATACGGATAGTATCAAGGCTAAGGTGCCGGCTTTGGCGAAAGCCATCATTGCCAAAATTTACAACCCCACAAGTAAAAGCCAGTTAAGCACATTGGCTATGGGTAAGTTTAACCAGGCGCAACAAAGCGGTTCTTTAGATAGTACCATAACCGCAAATGATTCGGTAATGAGTAAAATGTATAGCAAATATCACGTTTCTTCTCCCGAGGAACTTAATAATAAGCTGACTGCATCACTGGCCAGCATCCGGACGACCACCTATGATTATTCTTTTGGGATGCTGGGCTGCGTCGTAGTTGTGCTGCTATTATGGTGGCTATTCAGGAAACGCACAAAATTACACGCGACACTTTTTGTGATGTCGCTGCTATTTGCCTTTATTCTCCTGGCGGTCGGTTTAACTGCATCGATGATCGAGGTTGATGCACGTATCAAATCGCTCGACTTTGTACTTTTAGGGGAACATGTGGTTTTTAAAAACCAGGTATTGTTCTTTCAAAGTAAAAGCATTCTGGATGTGGTTGAAGTTTTGGTAAAGCAACCGGCCGTCGATTCAATAGGGGTTGGTATTTTGATCCTGGTCTTCAGTATCCTCTTTCCTATCATGAAATTAAGTTCTACCGGTATTCATTTGTTAAGCAAAAGGAAAATAGCGGAGAACAGATTCATTAAATACTTTGCCTTTCAATCGGGCAAGTGGAGCATGGCCGATGTAATAGTGATTGCCATATTGATGACCTATATCGGCTTGAACGGTTTACTGGAAAGCCAGTTGGCCAGCCTGAATATCAAGAGTGATTTTTTAACCATCATCACTACTAATAATACGGCTTTGCAGCCAGGGTATATCATATTTATCAGCTTTGTTTTATACGGGCTTATTTTGTCGACAATATTAAAGTTTATAACGCCTTATGATTCGCATTAGATGGAATCCGCTAAATAATTTAAATCACTCATCAAATCAGTTATAGCATTGACAACTCAACAAAATAATATGCCAGCGAGAAAATTCTGGTTAAGTAATATCATCCTTATCTTAGGATTAAGCATGTTGCTTTGCGGCGAGGCCTATTTTGGATACCGACTGCACGCGCTTTCCGCCCAGCAGGAGCAGATCAAGGAAGATTACAGTATGTCGAATAATATCACCTTCGGCCTGTTTTCGGTAGATCAATGGCGGGATAAAATAACCGCCATTGTAAACGGACAGGTAAGTGATTTCAGTTTAACCCCCGCGCAAAAAAAAGCCCTTCAGCTGCAAGTGGAGCAAGCGCTGCATGGTTTGGTCAACAAAGCGGTGGCGCAGATAAATAAACCGCAAAAAACATTAGGTGGTAAACTGAAAAAACTGGCATTTAACAGTATGGTTAACGCCGATGAGATCCAGGACCAGGTACCGTCATTTGCAAAAACGATCATCGAAAAGGTTAATAGTCCTGCAAGCCAGTCCAGGCTAAAAAACATCGCCACCAGTAAAATAAACCAGCTTGGAAAAGAAACTTATGACAGTACCAGCGTTGCTAATGACCAGGTAACCAAATACGTGTATACCAAATACCATGTTTCCGACCCGGTTGAATTTAATAAACGGATTAATAGCCAGTTAGCGACCATCCGTACGGTGACTTACAATTACGCTTATGCAATGGTGGGCTGTGTGTTGTTAGCACTGGGCTTATGGTGGCTGATGAGAAGGCAGGTACACCTGCAAACCACACTTTTTGTGATGTCGCTTTTGTTCGCCCTGATCCTTTTAATAGTAGGCATTACCGCAACGATTATAGAGGTTGATGCACGCATTCAGACGGTCAACTTTATGCTTTTGGGTGACAAAGTAACCTTTGACAACCAAGTATTATTTTTCCAGAGTAAAAGCATATTCGGCATAGTGGAGGTATTGTTGAAACAAGCTAAACCCGACGCCGTGATGGTCGGTAGTCTCATCCTGTTATTCATAATTATTTTGCCTGTTGTAAGACTCGTTGCCAAGGGGATACATATCGTCAGTCCGAAAAGAGTTGCCGAAAATGGTGTGGTGAAATATCTGGCTTTCGAGTCAGCCAAATGGGATATGGCAGATGTGATGGTCGTGGGTATTTTAATGACCTATATCGGCCTGAATGGTATTTTACAAAGCCAGCTCTCCAATTTGAACATCCATAACAGCCTGTTAACTACCACAACGGTTAATAATACATCGCTGCAACCTGGATATTTTATATTTGTTGGTTACGTAGTCTTTGCGCTTATATTGTCATACATTTTAAAACGCATCACACCTTATAAGGTGATCTGATGAAATGAACATCAACAAAATAAACTATAAAATAGAGACATACTTAATGACGACGCAGTTTTTAGGGGATAATTTAAAATAGTGCGTTTATCCTCATCAAATGAAGTGCAAGGAACTTCATTCGGCCAGTTTCAAATTAACACCTTCAAAAGTTAGAATTTAGATGTTTTATGTTTTTGAAAAAGATCATAAATCAAAAAAACCTTAATTTCGATAATTAGGGGTTTTTCAATTTTACAAAGTAAGGTTCGAATCTTTTGCACTTCATAAAAAAATCCCTGTAAATAAAGTATTTACAGGGATTTACAAATTCAGCGGAGAGCTAGGGATTCGAACCCCAGGAACCTTTCACAGTTCAACAGTTTTCAAGACTGCCGCAATCGACCACTCTGCCAGCTCTCCGGGGACAAAAGTACAAAACCACGCCGAATTGCAAAACCCGATATTGATTTTTTTTTAATTGTTTAATTTACCTGTTTAATAAATTGACAGTCAAATTCTTATACAAGTATTTTTTGCGGATTTTACTGACGGAAGGTGTTGAATGATGGTTTTACCACTTTAATATTACGCCGGGCGAAGTCGATATTGGCATTTAATTCAAAGCCCATTAATATGATAAGTGAGTTTAAATACAGCCATAGCATCACCACAACGAGTGTGCCTATGGAGCCGTAAATTTTATTATACGATGAGAAGTTGTTGATGTAATAAGTAAAGCCGAGCGAAGTAAGCACAGCCAAACCGGTAGCCAGTAATGAGCCGGGGTTAATGAATTTCCAGCGTTGCTTATGCGCCGGGCCGTAACGGTATAATATGGATACGGTTACAAAAAATATCACCACCACGATGATCCACCTTGAGAAAGCAAAAATATAAAGCCAGAAATGCCCTTTGCTGTATAGATGTGCTTGTATAAAGCTGATAACGCTTTGCCCGGCCATCATGATAGTGATAGCTATTAACAGGGATGTGCTTATGACCATGGTAAGTATCAGGGCTATCCAACGCCTTTTTAACCAGGTACGGGTTTCAACTACTAATGACGACCGGTTGAATGCCCTCATGAGCGTATTTACCCCATTGGTGGCGAAGATAAGCGCTGACAAAAACCCAATAGACAGTAATTTACCGTTTTGATTTTTGATAATGGTAACTATGTTTGAATTGAAAAACTGTGAAGCCTTTTCATTAGGCAAAACGACCGAGATAACTTCGATCAGCCTGTCCTGAAAATTATGGATAGGGATATAGGGGATAAGCGTGAACAAAAATATTGTTGCCGGAAACAGCGCCAGCATAAAGCTGTAAGCTAACGACGAGGCCTTATTTACCAGCGAACCCTGTAAAAACTCCTGTATAAAAAAAACGATGACAGCGTATAATGATAGGGGGGCAAATCCCGGTAAAATAACCGTTTTTGCCCAGCTAATTATGGAGCGGTAAAGTTTAGATCGTAATAAAAAGCGGTTCAGCCATCTCATTCAGTTCAAATCTACTTAAAATATGGCTTTAATTTAGCTGTAAATTCCTTTGGCATGAAACAAAGGCGCTGGGTTTTC
>Ga0302300_1000470_pt1 | contig 28074 bp, 25 predicted proteins | sample III_Palsa_E1_1_FD_198756 | JGI IMG/M metagenome (GOLD analysis project Ga0302300, IMG submission 198756) | Peat permafrost microbial communities from Stordalen Mire near Abisko, Sweden - III_Palsa_E1_1 | ecosystem: Environmental > Terrestrial > Soil > Palsa > Peat permafrost | place: Sweden... | reverse complement strand
GCAATTGAAATGAAACTTTTGGCAGAGCAATTGAGTTAATATAAATAACTTAATTCTGCACACCATGAAAACGTTGATCAAATTTAGTTTTGTAGCTGCCTCATTGTTAACGGCGGCAAAAAGCCATGCACAATCTACCGGCGATAAAGTAAAACAGGATGCCCGCACAGTAGGCCACAAAACCTCGGAAGTTGCTGCCAACGGCGCTGCAGCGGTAGTTGATAAACACTACGAAGGCAAATATGGCCCGGGCGGTCAAACGGTTTATATCAATAAATATTCGCATTATTATTACATCAATAAGCTGGGACATAGGGTTTACCTGAAAAAATCGGCATTGCGCGACCATAAATAGTATATTTTTGCAATATGAAATATTGCTTATTGCCATTTTTCGCTGCCGCTATATTACTGGCCGCTGCCTGCACCCAAAAACACGGTGGCGGCAGCGCTAAATTATTGGGCGAATGGCATTCCAAAAAGGACGGCAGTAAACTGAAAATATCCGACAAAACTTTCACGCTCGAAAGCGATTCACCCGACCCGGAAGATTATTTTGTAAAGGGAGATACCATTTATACTTCGTTTGAGGGTAATTTGCCCTATACTAAATACACTATAAAAAAGCTAGACGAGCATAATTTGTATTTGTTCACGCCTGATTCGGTGGTGGTTTACTACACAAAATAAAAGTGTAACGTATGCTAAGTGCCCGCTACTGCACCTGCACGTTATTTTTAATCCTTATTTTTTCTTTTTTGCTCAAAGGCGCAGAACAGAGCCCCAGCCAAAACACTAATTGGCCAAAGCCAGGCGGAAGCCCAAATAGTTGAGGCGGCTGCTTGGATCGACGCCCCAACGGCCGGTAACACGGCAATGCCGCGCTGCGAGGTCCCAGCTACCGCCGCGGTATACCCGCAAAGAGCCTGAAGGCGGGCCCTGCTGATTTTCGGTCGGCTGTTTTGAGTAATAATCTGCCGAAAACCAGTCCTGGCACCATTGCCATACATTGCCGTTCATATCATATATGCCCAGTTCGTTTGCCTGTTTTTGGCCTACAGGATGTGTTTTATTGCCGCTGTTATCTTTGTACCAGGCTACCGAGTTGATGTCATTCGAACCGCTGTAGGTGTAACCATTGCTCTTGTTGCCGCCAGCTGCTGCGTATTCCCATTCGGCCTCGGTAGGCAGGCGGTAATGTTTACCCGTTTCCTGGTTCAGTTTTTGTATAAAGCCCTGCACATCGTTCCAACTCACTTGTTCAACAGGACAATCATCGCAGTTTTGGAAATTAGACGGGTTATTACCCATGACTGCTTTCCATTGCGCCTGGGTTACATCATATTTGCCTATATAAAAACTGCTTAAAGTTACACGATGTTCCTGCATGGTATAACCGTTCACGGCATTCATGCTTCCCATCTTAAAGCTGCCACCCTCAACGTAGACCATCGAGAAATTTTTTATTAAATCCTGCAATTGTTGATAGTGGCTTAATAAGTCAGGAATAGCCAATTTTATAGCTATAATTTGTTTGTATTTTTCTTCCGGATAAGTGCTTTTATTTACTTTCTGAAAGAAATCAGCTATCGCATTTTGGAGCAAGGTATAATTATCTAAAGTGACTTTAGATACATCATCCGTAACTTCATCATCCAAGTTTCTGATGCGCAGATAATCAATCTTGGGGTTAGTGCTGCCTAACATTTGAATGCATTTAACAAGTGCGATTTCGCAGGCTGCATAATCTTTGCTATCATATGCTTTTTCTGCATTCTCATAAAGCACTTCGGCTTCTTCCTCGGTAGTTTGTGCGAACGTTGCTTTAGAAAGCCCCATGAATATAATTATCAGAAATATTATTGTTCTCTTCATAAAATTAAGTTAGGGTAGCGAAAGCTTTCAATTACCCTTCGCTGTTAAATTTCCGCAAATATCAAGCTTCATTTACCACCACCACAGTCATTCATTAAAAATAACACGGCCTTAATAAATTCTTCACCATATTGATTGGCAATAGACACTGATTTATCTGTTCCTATTAAAAAATTACGCGGATTTAAGACTCCGATGTTTTGAGTGCCTTTAATTTTTAAAGAAGTATCTCTGCCCCGAGACTTTATTTTAACATCGTAGTCTGTTATATTAATATTTCCCAATACGTTACTATAAAGAACGCTGTCATTTTTTGTATAAACTGACGGCAAGACTATTTTGAAAGTAACCTTATATCCATTAATTCCATTTGAATTAACTTCTTTTGAATAAATTAAAGTTTTTGTAAGTGTTAAAACACAATTATTTAATACAACATTCGCTTGCGCGGAACCCCAGGTCTTTACATTATTTTCATGATTTGAATATTGCCTTAAAATTTCATTCATGGAATTTACAGCATGCATTTTCATAGCATTAGGGTCTGCCGTTGCTGTTGCCATTTTATCCGTAATAGCTAATTTTACTGCTATAACCTGCTTATATTTTTCTTCAGGATAAACACTTTTATTTACTTTTTGAAAAAAATCAGTTATCACGTTTTGCAACAGGGCATAATTATCTAAAGTAGCTTTGTATTCATCATCAGTAATTTCATCGTACAAGTTCCTAATGCGCAGATAATCGATCTTAGGGTTAGTACTGCCTAACTTTTGGATGCATTTATCAAGTGCAATTTCGCAGGCTGCATAATCTTTATTGTCATACGCTTTTTCCGCATTCTCATACAGCACCTCTGCTTCTTCTTCAGGAGTTTGGGCCAATGCTGCTTTGGAAAAACCTAAACAGGCAAGTAATAAAAAGAAAGCTATTTTTTTCATAGTTTATAGTGAACAAAAGTTCTATTCAGCCATTATATCTTTGTAATCTCCCCGATAATATGCGTCAAATCCTGATTCCTTCAGTTTTGCAACCAAATCAGTTATAATGTTACTTACAGCTATTGTGCACGGGGCGTCCTCTGCCGTACGATGACGGGGATCTGCCGGCGGGCGGTGCGGCGGGAAAAACGAGTGGCTCGGCCTGGATGACTGTGAAACATCGCTTACTAATTTGATGCCTGACGGGCTGTAATTGCTTATAACATATAGCCCTTGTACCTGGCTTAGCATGAGGTTTTTATAATCGAAACCGCCGGGTTGATTAGAAACATAGTATATAAATCTTTTTATAGAGTCATAAGCCACTTTACCCGACGCAAAATCTTTTTTCCTGCATGATCCCACCAGGTTGTCCCATGCTTTATTATATTCATCTACAAATTGACGCATGTAAACATCAACTGTATCGGTAAGAAACCGTGGCTCCCGCTTTTTATAATTGGCATAAATAGCTTTTTGATTATCATAAAAGTCCAGTTTATCTGAAATTGCTAATTTAATGGATATTATTTCTTTATACTTTTCTTCAGGATAGGTGGCTTTATTTACTTTTTTAAAAAAATCGGCTATCGTATTTCTTAACAAAAGATAGTTTCCATAACCATCTCCACCGGGAGAATTACTGATCTCATCATACATGTTTCTTATGCGCAGATAATCGATCTTGGTATTTGTATTGCATAATTTTTGAACACACTTTACAAGTGCACTTTCGCAAGCTATGTAGTCTTTGTTATCATATGCTTTTTCGGCGTTCTCAAAATATACTTCGGCTTCTTCTTCTGCCGTTTGCGCAAAAGTTGTTTTAGAAAAGCCCAAACAGGCCAGGAGTAAGAATAAAGCGATTTTTTTCATACCGTTTAGTTGTCCCAGAAGCTTTTAGTGGTTTTTGTTTTCTTTTCTGTCTTGTTGGTGGTATTATCTGAGCTGCCTTCAAGATATAATTTTTTTACTACAAGTGCCTGCAAATTAGCATTATTGATAAGGTCATTAGATGCCGACTGCATATCGGATTCATTTATGTAATAGCCTATAAGCAATGGTTCAGCGCCGCTGGCACCTGCGTCTGACAGTTTTGATTTCATTTTATCCTTTATGTCCTTAAAAAACGGCCAGGTACCATCGCTGTATTTTTTTACTTCAATGGCAGGAAAGATGTAGACTGTATTGTCATTAAACGCCCTGTACCAGGCTAAATAATAAACTTTCAATACCGAAGAGTTTGACCGCGGCAGGTCCGAAAACTTATCATTTAAATGGGTACCCAGTATACTATTATTTAAATTTATGTTTCTTTCCTGTATCTCTTGCTGCTGTTCCCGTGCCGCTTCCTGTTGTCTTTGCTGCTCTGCGAGTTGTTCCTGCTGCTGGGCTTGCAGCCGCGCCTGCTCGTCGGCCTTTTGCTGTTGGCTTGCAGCCCAAATATTTATTAATCCTGTGGCAAGGCCCACTACAGCCTGGGTTGTTTGGGCACTTTGCTGCTGTTTGTTGTAAATTATTTGTTGCTGCTGTTGTAGATTATTTAATTGTTTTTGCTGTGGTGTTATTGTAGCAGTACCCGTGCTGTGTGTTGCATTATATGCCGATTTGATGTTTGCTAAGCCTTGTTGCAGGGATTGCTGTATGGCATCGCCACTACCGTTTATTGCAGGCGTTGCCGAAGCATTGGTATTTGGCGGTACATAATCTGATTTTGTAGATTGAGTTTGGTTATTCGCGCTATTGTTATTCGTCCCGGTAGAGTTAACATTATTATTTGTATTTGGCGTTTTATTTTGCTGGTCACTCCAAAAATCAGATACAGTTGAATTAGGTTTTGCACCCGTATTGTTATTGCTTACTTTACTTTGTGTTAAAGGTTCGTCAGGTATTTTAACATTACATATCTCATTTTTTAAAGGAATTAGCGTATTTATCACATTTTGCAAATTGTCCGGATCGTTATCGTTTATCCAGGTTTGGGCCTGATCATGCAACGGATTAAGTCGGTATACAAAATTGTTATATGTTTCAGAGTTCTTTTCCATGTAGGCCGTGCTTGCTTTTAAGCCGCTAAGGCATTCTAATGCTTGTTGGTAAACAAGGTTAAAAGTGTTTGTTCTGTCATTGGTCAATGACGCTAAACACTGATTTAGGGCATTTTGGATTTGGGCGTGGCGATTATCCCGTAAGGCATGCCATTCCTTCATTAACTTATCAGTAGCTTGCTCCGGGCCTATATTTATCCATGGGGGATTTGGGCCGGTATATGTGCAACATGGCGGTGGGCCTCCGTGTATACAATCTCCAACTTGTTCCCAGCCAGATATAGCAGAACAATATTGGTTTCTTAACAATGTCATTTGGGCATCGTCCTCTGCTGTAAATTGTTTTTTTAGGGCTATAATTATGTCCGCATCGCAATGATTACTCGTTGCCGCCACACTTGTAAATAGGGGCACTCTTTCATTTAAAACATTTTCACGCGTAATTCTGCAATTAGGATAACAATCGACGGTCTGGCCGTAAGCGCCAATCATAAAAGAATTTAGAAAAACTATTATTAAAAAAACAAGCACTCCACATGGAGGGGATGATTTTTGTAAAAAATAATATTTCATATATTGTTTTGCTGACTTCTAATATACAGACATACAATGGAATAATGCAATTTAGGATTGCAAGAAATCATTATAATACCAAAAATAACAAATTAGCTTTCTTCATGGGATAGCTATTTATATGGATTTTTTGAACATATAAGCTACACGCCGTTCTTGTCAAATTGAAAGCCGGTTTATGATGTCCAATTGGCTATTAAAATAGAAAAGCCCATTAATAGCATAGCATAGAAGCGGCAAGTACATATCCATTCTCTTGCTTGCACCAACACTCTAGGTAATAATAGGGAAAGAGGTAATAAACCTTGCACTATAATTCGCAAAGCCGTAATGATAAAGACAATTGTAAAGCTTCTATGCATTCTTTATTGCCGAGAACATCATCATGTTCATTGAAAAATTAAAGCTTTCAGAGGATTGCGCTTTTAAGCTATACCAGTTATTTAATTCTTCTTCCCGAATATTTCCTTCTGCATATTCTTCATTAACCACTTTCTCAAACCGGATAATGCTGGTAGCAAGGTTATAATCTTTTACCAAATAATTGTGTATCTCTGTAAGCTGTGTTTTAAAGCCGTTTTTTTCTAAAAATTGGGGGATTTGCCTTACGCGGTACGAATTGGGTATACGCTTATATGATATATTATCCAGTAGTTTTCTTTCCAGTTCAATATCGGCTAAAAAAAGTGTAAAGCTAAAATGGTCCGGGTCGATGATCTGCAATTGGCCACCGGGTTTCAGTATACGGTACGCTTCCTGTAAAACGGCATTATAATCATCCAGGTGCTGAAATACCCGGTCGAAAAGGATTTTGTCAACGCTGCCGGATGGTAACGGTATGTTTGCAGCATCACTTTGAATAAATTCTATATTAAGGCCTTCGGCTTTTTGTTGTTTTGACGCGGTTATCATTTCGGGATTATGATCGAACCCATAAACTTTCGCGCCCATTTTTGCAATAGCAGCGGCATCCGCACCGGTTCCGCATCCTATATCTGCTATTACATCGCCTTTTTTTATTTCCAGCAGTTCAAGGCTCCTTTGTTTAAGGGCCGCTAATAACACCTGTAGTTTTTCGAGGTAGGGAATATCATATAGTGGTTTCGCCATTGTTGAATAAAGATTTTAGCGCTTAGGAGATTTTACAAAAAAGCCTAATATGATCAATGAAATAACCGATATAGCAATACCATACAAAATAGTGTATGTAAAGCCAAAATGCTCCAAAATAATGCCGGTGGTTAAATAGCCAATTATAGCGGCCAGCCATGCCGAGGTTCCTAAATATGCCTGTACCATTGGCTGGTCCTTTGGTTCAAACCAGGAGTATGTAAATGTTACCACGGGCACCCTTCCCGAAAATGCCATTATATTGCACAACGCAATTGCCAGCACAATAGTTGGTGTCCATTTTGGCAGCAGCAATAACAATATTGCAGTGCCTACGCAACCGTAAGCTATTAATACAAATACTTTAGAATTATATCGTTTTACCCATTTGCCAAACAAATAAGGAAAAGGCAGGCATACAACCGCGCCGCAGGCGGCATAAATAGAGATTTGACTAATATTGTAGCCGGCTTTTCGCATACTTAACGAAAAACTGAATAAAAATACATGTATAAGCATTACTGCCAGCACAAAGGATACCAGCAACAAAAAAAACCTGGGGGATAATATTTTTTGATTAGGTATTGCCTTTGTTGTTGCGGTTTGCAATTGCTTTATAAAAAAAACCAGGCAACTAATCACCAAAAGCGAAATGCCAAAAACAATAAACCCCTGCTCATAACCGAGTTTAAACAAAACCGGCCCAACAATAAACCCACCTAAAAGACTGCTTAACAAATTGGATAACCCTAATATTCCGAAGTTAGCGCCAATGGAATTTTGATCGGAGTATTGGGTTATGAGAATAACCGATGCCATGGTATTAATGCCGATAAAAAAGAACATGATAATGGTTACAGCGGTAAAATTTAAAATGTCATGGCAGTAACCAATTAGCCCCATGCAAACGCACAGGGGCAATATGGAAAATAAAAGCAATCGTTTGGGCTGCGTATATTTTGGCACCAATTTGCCTGCAAGGTAAGTGGCCGTTAAAAGCATGGCGTAGGAAATAGCAAGTATGTAACCATTCTGCTGTTTACTTGCGCCTACGCGCTCGGTAATAACAGGGAACAGTGGCAATAAGCCTTGCGTTATGGTCCGCACGGCCATGTTTATTATAAAGACGATTGTAAAACTTTTACGCATTCATTCTTTTTTTTAGAAAGTATTAGCTGTCGATAAACTTTAATCTTAGTTGTATTCAGATAAGTTTTGTTTCATACAGTTTTTCGTACAAACCGGCTAATTCCAGCCCTATTAAAGCAAAAGCATCGCAGCTTTGGAAAAATCTCACACGGTTATCCTTTGTTAGTATGGAGAAATAGCCATATATGGTTTTGGTATATTTATTTGTAATGGCGCCTATTTCATTGTTCACAATTGAGAGGAACAATTGCCCTGTTTTACCAAATAAACCAAACTTCGAAAATTCAGTATAAGGTGTTAGCCGCGAATAAACGTTATTCAATTGAAAGCATTCTTTAAAAACTTCAGCGTACTTTTCATTTAGATAAACGTTGAGAATGAAATGCCAGCAGTTGTTTAAGTCTTTCACATGTGTGTAATTCTTTTGCAGAATTTCATCGAAGGTGGTTTTATAAACAGAAAAAAACTCTTCAGTGCCTAAAAAATGTCCTTTTCGGATGTCTACTTTTGCTGCCAAAAGTACTTTAGCCATCAAATCATTTAAATTCCAATATAAATTGGATGAGGTACAATTCGCTTTGTTAAACAATTCGTTAAACCGGTTTATCCCAACAACGGCCAGTAATTCGTCTGCGCAAAGTGCGTCAGAAGTTGCAATTGCCATTTTGCAGGCATCCAGGTAGGTGAGTTCATCTAAGTATGTTAAATACCGCGTTACACATGACCCCCTTGTATATAAATCTTTATGCAGCATTATCTGATCATCGAGATTTAACACGCCATCCTCTGCCATCTTAATAATTTCAGCCACTAAAAAGAGCTTATAAACGCTTGCCCAATGAAAAGGCTCATCATATCCGCGAAAATGCCTGGTATCTGTCGTAAGATCGTATAGTTCAAACTGATACTTGCTTTCAGGCAGATGCTCTTTTATCAGCTCATCTATTTTGGTAACTGTATTTTCAATCAAATTAAGCATAAGGTATTATTATTTATCATTCCCCAATACTGCAGGAGATTTTTCACGCTGCAGCCAAAAGTTTACCATCAGTGTGTCTTCCATATTTTCTACATAGTGCGACCAGCCGGCAGGCAGATAAAGCAAGTCACCTTTTTCGAGAAAGAATTCCAAACCCTTTGCATTCTTAAATTCGGGACATGAATCATGATCGATTTCTTTTAGGTTCACTATGCTTGCGCCGAAATCGGGATATTCTTCCGCTATGGGGTTGGTCATATACAGGAAAGGATAATCGCGCGGAGGATAAATTATCCACTTCTTTCGCCCGAAATAATTAAAAGCGAAATTATCGGGTATGTCTTTATGTAAGGGGGTTACCGTGCCTGCTTTGCCCATCCATAACCTGGGCAGGTTAAAAAATGACTCAGGATAAAAGGCAGGGTATGAAATTACTAAAGCCTCCAAAAAGCTATTATCAACCGGGCTGCTGCCTGCATAGGCAATCTCGTTAGTATACCTTTGTAAAAAATGCTGTTCTATAAAGTCATTTAGTGCAATCTCGGCAGTTCGCCTGTTCAAATAATTGTTAGGATTGCTCATGTCGCCAAACCGTACACTTATTTTGTGATTACCGCACTTGTCTGTTATTCTTTGTATAGCATCCTGTTGTGGCAAAACAGTAAAAGCATTTTTTAAAATGAACGGATATGATCTTTGCGCATGGTCACTGGCAAATGCTATTTGTTTAGCACTTTCATATACCGGCATTTTGTTTAACCGCTCCTGGTCTTTAGCGGCCTCAAATATTTTAGGGAACCAAATGCCGGGTATTTGCATAATTTACTTTTTTGATTTGGTTATCAAATATTCTATCATTTTGTACGGAATATCCACCCCGCATATATCGATCAAACTACTAAAACCTGTGGGGAAATTTATTTCGAGCAAATAGTAATTGCCGTGCTCGTCTTCCAAAAAATCAACGCCTGCAAATTCAACATTGGCTAAATGTGCAGCTTTTACTGCCAATTGCTTCAATTGTTCAGGGTATTCACGTTTGTGGTATTTCACTTGCGAAAGTATGGCAGCGTTACGAAAATCATCCTTATTCATCTCAAAATCAGCGCCAGCAATCATCTCCTGCCCCAAAACAGTTAGCCGGCAGCCGCTTTTTGCCCTGATAAACCCACGCATAATAAACTTATCTTTGGTAGTAACCAGGTAATCAATGGTTGAAATAAGGTTTTGCCAGCTATCGATTTTTATAGTACCGAGCCCACGGCTGCTACCCGATGATTTTATTACAATCGGAAAGCCGCCAAGATAATCAACGTACTTTTTTAACGGCTCACGATCAGTAGTAATGTGAAATATGGTTTTAGGCGAAGGAATTCCGGCTTTTTCATGTATCACGCTCCATTCGGTTGTAGAGGTTACCAGGTCAAGATCAGGATTTTTTATGTAGAATGTTGTGACATCCTCATTTAACAGTAATGAAACCAGTGTTTGCGAACCGCTTGAAAGATTATATAGCAGATCGGTTTTTGTAAGTTTGGGGATGTTTGTATAGTCGAATGTAAGGCTGTCAATGTCTATATATTCAATTCCCAAACTTTGGGCAGCAGCCCTCAATTGGTCAATGCGTATCTGTACCCCTTCATAAAAGCCCTCGTGTATACCGTAGAATTTCATTTTCAAAGCGGCTTGATTATGAAAAGTTTATCTATCCTGCCTGATTGCTTACTATTTAGTGGTAAGGCCCCAATTTCTATAAAACCAAGGCTTTGGGTAATCTTTCTTATTGATTTGTTTTCTGCGTTTATATAGGCTGTAATATACCGCAATCTTGATTCTAAAGCAGTATTTATCATGTATTTCAGTAATGATTCACCTATGCCAAATTTTCTATATTCTCTTTTTACATAAGTGCTGCTTTCTGCAAAATGATCTTCTTTAACCGGATTTACAGTACATTTATTTAACGACTGCCATCCTAAAATTTCTCCAACATCATTTTTAGCAACCCAATAGTTAAATATTCCATCCCTGTTTTTAAATATTTTTTCAAATTTGGTCCTAAGTCTATCCTCGTCAATTAAATTCGGTTCAAATGATTGTGATAAACCTTCGGTCCAAATTTTAAAGATATTTTCAAAATCTGAATCCTCGGCCAATTGTATGCTAAAACCTGGCGCATTGGGTGAAATTTGTTTTAAGCTTTTATCTTCTGCTACACCCGATGTAAAATGTGCGGATTCCATCGTTCTTTGTAATAAGTTGCTTTTAATCTCGTTTTAAATCACTCAAGTATAATAAATTACGTTTATATTATAGCAGTCCGTTAAGCAAAATCCATATAAATAGGTATTTTAACAATACGGCTTCAGCTGTGATTTTCCCTTAAACGCCTTAAAATAGAAAAGCCCCTTACGGGGCCTTTCCAATCAAACTAAACTAACCAATTGCTCCCTTTCGGGATACCTGTTAAAAACTAAAATCTTTTGCGGCGTTCGGGGCGGTCCTCACGGCGTTTGCCTGAGAAATCGCGGAAACCACCGCCTGTGTTGCTTTTTTCACGGTTGAAGCCACCTTCGCGCCTTTCGCCGTCGGCACTTCTTTCACGGTTAAAGCCGCCTTCGCGCCTGTTACCGCCACCACCGTTGAAACGCTCGCGCCTTTCGCCGCCTTCGCGGTTGGTGCTAACGCCTTCGCCGGCCAGCTCTATACGTACCTGGCGACCTTTAAATTCGATGCCCTTAAAGCCGTTCGTTACCTGGTCAACATCAGCATTCTGCACTTCGAAGAAAGAGTAAACGCCTTTAACGTCAATCTTGCCTACGTTGCGGCCGCTGATCTTGGTGTTGTTGCAAATAAAGCCCAGCATTTCGCCGCGGCTAAATTCGTCAACCGAACCTAAGTTGATGAACAACCTGGTGTAATCGCTCTTGCCGCCATCGCGTGGGAAACGGTCAGTACGGTCGCCACGGTCACTGCTGCGTTCGCCGTCAAATGATTTGCGGCTATCGTCAAACTGTACGTTCAGGTCGGGTGCGTTTTTGTAATATTCTAAAAAGCGGTTAAACTCCAGCGAAGCAAAACGCTTGATGATATCTTCCTTGCTCAGCTCGGCAAATTCATCCATAATACGCGGGATGTACTGCTCAATCTGCTGCTCGTTCACCTCAACATTATGCACTTTGTGCACAAGGCCGAATAATTGTTTTTCAACAACATCGAAACCGGTTGGTATTTCTGCTTTGATGAATTTTTTGCCGATAACACGTTCTATCTGGCGTATTTTGCCTAATTCCTTGCTGTTGATAAGGGAAATAGATACACCTGTTTTACCGGCACGGGCTGTACGGCCGCTGCGGTGGGTATAGTTCTCTAATTCATCAGGTAATGAATAGTTGATCACATGGGTAACATCGTTCACGTCGATACCGCGTGCAGCAACGTCCGTTGCTATCAATAACTGCAGGCTGCGGTCACGGTAGCGTTTCATTACCTTATCGCGCTGTTGCTGCGACAAGTCGCCATGCAGCGAATCGGCATTGTAACCGTCCTTAATTAAGGCTTCAGCAATTTCCTGCGTCTCAATTTTGGTACGACAGAAAACGATACCGAAAATCTCGGGGTTGAAATCTACTATACGTTTAAAAGCGGCATACTTGTCACGAGCGCGGATCACATAGTATTCGTGCTCAATGTTTACGTTGCCGGTGTTTTTGGTGCCCATGGTAAGCTCGTGCGGATCGGTCATGTATTTTTTCGCGATCCTGCGAACTTCGGCAGGCATAGTGGCTGAAAACAGCCATGTTTTTTTGTCCTCGGGTGTGGTTGACAAAATACTATCAATGTCCTCCTGAAAGCCCATATTGAGCATTTCATCGGCTTCGTCTAAAACAACAAATCTAACATTGGTAAAGTCAATCGCTTTGCGGTTGATAATGTCAAGCATACGCCCCGGTGTTGCAACAACAATTTGCACACCGCGTTTAATCTGGCGTAATTGGTCTGATATACTTGCGCCACCATATACGGCCACAACATGTACGTTGGGCATATTTTTAGCGTAATTTTTCAGATCATTCGTAATCTGTAAACAAAGTTCGCGCGTTGGGCACAATATAAGTGCCTGCGGATAATTTTCTTCGAAGTCCAGCAATTCTAATAGTGGCAGTCCAAAGGCAGCAGTTTTACCGGTCCCGGTTTGGGCTAATCCGACAAAATCGTTGCTGCCTGTTAACAATACCGGAATTGACTGTTCCTGGATTGGTGTTGGGTTTTCAAACCCTAACTCAGAGATGGCATTAACAATATCATGACGGATTCCCAGTTCAATAAATGGGTTCATGAATTTAAATAACGGATCTGGCAACATCGCCAAATCGGGCGCAAAGGTAAGGTTAATTTTTGGCAATTCAAATAGGGGCTGCTGATTTTTGTGATTAGGTGATTCCGCTGACAATTTTAGGCTTTGCAAGGGGAGAATAAGCGGGTAATTGACTGAATCAGAATTTTCAGGATTTCTGAATTACCTGAATTCTGCAAATCCTCTAATTCTGTAAACGGCTTTAGCCCTCTTGAACACCATTGAAAATAAACAACTGTGAAAAATTCCGATTCAGACATTTGGGCGTTTCCGCCGATTGGCGGACGGGCTTTCCGCTCATACGCCTGCAGGCCTTACCCACAATTACTGCTACTGCAACTTACTACTGCTACTAGAAAGGCCGGTATCCGCTGCAATCCCTAACGCGGTTTGTCTGGACAACGATTTGTATCGTTTATTTTCATAACTGATTTAAGAGCGCTTACTCTCACATGGAAGGTGCAACCCTTAAACCAGTAGACAGACCTGATTGGCTGATTCATAATAAACTTAATATCCCTCTAAAATGAGAAAACCTACACTGGAGGATCCGGTAACAGTCACTGAAGTAGCAGACAGTGATGTAATAATCGAAGACGCCAGGCTGTTTGTTGTTATGATGGCAGGTGCTATAGCAAATTGCGTTGGAAATGAATATGTTGCAGTACCGGTAAGATAATCACAAAAAATAATGATCTTTTTGTATGATACTCCAAATATTGGTTGAGAAAAAACCGCACTGCCGGAGCCCGAACCCAAAATTGTTGTCTGTACCCCGCTTGCACCAACTGCTGCCCAACTTAAGTACGTTGATCCTGCATTATTTAATACAGTTTGGTTATTTACATTGTTCAAATCAAGATCGACAGTTGCAGGAGCAAGTCCGGTATACAGTTCAATCTTATCCATATTGATTAGTCCGGTCGATAAGGGGGTAAATACGCTTTCATTATTTGAAACAGTTTCAATACCAAACATCAATTCTATAGCTTCTGTACTATGAAGCTGGTAATTTAAATCCGGCTTCATAACAACTGAATACTTTGTATAGTTTGACGTTATTCTTACGTACTGTATTATCTCATCCCTAAGTATCGCAATTACATTTACCGTTGAAGATTTTGCATAGAACGAAAATCTTAATGTTTTATCTATCAGACTATTATCAGTATTTCCGGCCGCCAATAATGCCCGGTTTGATACGCTGGATAGTGTAAAATCAACTGAAGGGCCGCCATTAAATCCACTTGTCCCATTGGTAACCGTTACGCCGGTTGCTGAGGCAATAACTGCGGAACCGGAGGTTATTGAATCAAGCAGGTTTGCAACATTATAAGTGTTTTTATTTAGTAATTGCCCGGAGAAAAGTGTTTGAATTTCTGTAGGTGAAAGCAAATCCGTAAAATAGCGAAAACGTTTGATGCTGTAAGTATTAACTACAATACCAAATCCTCCAATATATGATTGTACCCCGGCGCTTGTGGCAACATCCGTTGCGAGTAAGTTTGTACTAGCCGGTGTTATCAGAGTACCGTTGACATAAACAGACCAGTTGTAGGCCATATCCCGCATTATCGTAATATCATAAGGCACCGCGTTTAAAATAAGATTATTAACGCTTGCCCATACAACAGTAGCTTCAAGTATTATAAACAGGTTATTATTTGAATTAATTCTTTTTATATTCAACCTGCCGGTTACGCCTGTTGAAGGGTTTACCTGGCTGTATAAAATGCAATCGTTAGTATTGTTATCAAATACCACATCGTTAAAATGCAAGGTAAATTCAACGTTTGAAATGAGCGGGGTTACATTTGTTATAGTATCATTTCCCGGTTGAAATATATATCCGCGTTTATTGTTAAGATTATAATCAATAGCCCGCTGTTTGTAGATATAAATGTTATCGCCTAAATCAGAATAGATATTTTGGTTATCCGATGTGCCAATAAAGTTGTCGTAAATATCAATTTGCTTCGCTCCCCACATCGACAATCCTGAAAATACGTTATGGCCGGAATATGCATCTATATTAACAGCGATAGACAGGTTGTCAAACGCGGTTGTCTGGTAACGATTGCTTAACACCCCCGAAGTAAAGTTATTATATGATGCGCCATATTCCAAAGACACTCCAGTTATTCCTATTGGAGAGTAGTCGCCTTTTGTTAAAGTGTTACCCGAAAATGAATTAAGATATGCTCCGCGTAGTTGAATACAATTAGTAAATATATCTTCAAACTTATTGCCGGTAAACGCATTATTGTATGAATTTTTACCGATTAACGAAAGTACCGATTGCGGTGAACTAACAGTTACATCGGTAAGGCCAGTTAAACTCGCACCCGGAACAGCCCAGATACTGTTGGTGTAATTATAATAGCTGCTTGCTAATCTGAATGTTGTGCTTGTAACCCAGTTGATAAAATATGCCTCAGAGGGCGTAAAAAAATTCCTTAAATTAGTTGAATCCGCAATTGTAAAATCAATTATAACAGGCATTTTATTCATGGAAGTGGCAATATTATTATCAGTAATAACCATGTCGGTGAAAGTATAAATGTCGGTACCCGTTAAACCACTGCTATTAGTATTAATTATTATCTTTAAAGGGTTGGTCCCCAGCGAACCTGCAGGTCTGACGTATGTGAACGTGTAATTTATCGGAACGATTGACCCGGAAATGGCAGTGATATTAGTATATAGCAAACTTTCATTACCATTTTTCAGGTCGATAGACGCCCCTGAGTTAACAGATGAAGGATCCATGTACACATTTCCGGTGATGGTATAGGAATTCCCGGAAATTAACGGGGGAAGGTTCGTTACTAAACGGTATGATTGACTATTAATAACAGTTTCTGTCAATGTTTTTGTTAAGGAATTGTATGTAAAACTGCCGTTTGCCGCGCCGCTTAACTGCCATCCAGGGACTGAAAGGATATTTGGAGTACTTGTTGTAAAAAGCCCTGTATTATCAATTGCAGTAACAGGAAACGAAGCATAGTAATTGCCTTGATAGGGTGAGCCATAGATTTTGTTATTGCTGTTTACGCCATTCGCACTAATGACATTAAGATAAGGCGGAAGCAGTTGGTTTCCGCAGGCTTCACAATTCAGGACGTTATAATCAGCATTACTTAATGAAAGTAGAGTTGTCCACTGACAATCAGTTATATCAATGTTATTGTTATCAAATAAATGTAAACTATATTGATACGATCTCACTATACGACACCTATTGACCTTAATTCCCCAGCATTCTTTTATCTCAAGCGAGTGTACCGCCAGGTAATTCCCGTCAAATGAAATGTCCTGTAACATTAAATTGGGATTTGATTTGGGCAATAAGCTTTCTTCCCCTGTTTGATCGGGATACGTTTGGTCTTTGGGATAACTAACAAGTACCAATCCGGTGGTGTTTGCAACCAAAACAGTAGTGTCAACTATATCATTGCTATTACTGGGATACATTGCCGAACCAATAAGCGAAACGTTTCTTTTTAGATCGATACTGGAAACAGAATAGAAAGCTGTCCTAAATTTCAATTCCCCTCCGCCTACGCCATATAAATAATTAATAGCATTTTGAATGGCTGTCGTGTCATCTGTTACTCCATCCCCTGCAGCACCAAACCACTCAGGATAAACCGTGCTACCATCGAAAATACGTTCAAAATACCCGCCTCCAACCGGAACAATAATAACTCCTGTATTATCAATAGCCGAACCAGAATTGTAATAAAACGATCCTTCTTTTCCTGATTCCATAAGATAGTAGATATCTGTTGTGACCGGGCTGCTTATTAAACGCATTGCCGCAACGCTCGAAATAGTTTGTACCATGATAAGATAAAGTTTAAGTGAATTATTTAATTGGATTAAAAATAATGCTACTATCAAATATAATGTTATTCTTAAAAAATATTGTTTTTATAAAGAAAATTCTATTCACAATATCGCAGGCAAATCACTTGCATCACAACACGGCAATTGGCGCATGTAAATGCATATTCAATTCTTGTTCAGGCAGGTCCCTACGCAGTTTTACCTGGTTTAAGAATGCTGCATTAATTCTTAAACAATAACGGGAAAGAAAAAAGGGCATCTAAAACGAAATCTCGCTTTTCGTAACAGCATCAATATAAATCACAAGCGCCAAAAATAAGGTGACTGCAACATTTCCCCAAGCTGTTACATGCTCATCTCGTCTTATTATTGCCTTCAGCGTGTCGATAATTTGTGAACTATTTCGCTTGTTTACAATTTGTTTTTTAAAAATAGGGAGACTATAATTTAACATCCCCCCAATTCTTCAACAGCAATACGGGCAACTGTTAGCGGCAATGAGGCATCCTCTCCATCGCCAAGTATCCAGGTTGCCGAAAGCCCGGCCCAGGCAATAACCCATTTTAAAAGGGTTTGCGGGTCCAAAGCAGCTTCACCGGCAATCAGTCTTACCTGTTTTGACAATCTTACCGGTGAAGCAGCAGTTGTAAAATCCGGGTTGCAAAAAATATTCGCATAGTCAAATGCCCGGTCCCCCAATAAACCCTTCGGGTCTATAGCGATCCATCCCTGGTTTTCCGAATCTAAAATATTATCATAATGAATATCTCCATGAAGGGCAACTGTATCCGTCTCACTATTTATTAAATGGCCGGCAATTTCATTGCAGTTGGCCAATATACCGCCGTATTGTTCTGCACGGTCCCTGAGCGCCCTAAACCATACAGGTAATGGCACTAATTCCGGGATTTGCTTACATCCGGTTGCATGTAACTTACTTACAAGGTCACAAACAATTTTATTTGCCTTATCCTCATCTCCATCGATAACCATTTGTTTAAGTGACCTTGCTCCAACAGCTCTTTCCATCAACAGCGCGTTTTTATCGTGCTCAAGTATTTGGGCAGAACCGTTGCCGTCCCAGCAAATCATTAAAAAAGCACCCCTGGCCTCTTCAGCAGAAAAAGGTATTTTAAGCATGGCTTTAATGCCTTTATAAATAACAGGCTGCAATAAACTTGTGGCAGTTTTAAATATATCACCATCGTCTTTAAGCTGCCAAATCTGTTTTGCGTACATTAATTTATCGTGCCCTACTTTAAAATTCCGATCTGTTACCTTCATGCTTTTATCACTTTTACTAATTTTCTCAAACTGGCGCGGGAGCAGGCCGGATACCAGTGACATTACTAATGTCAAATTATAATGACATCTAAAACGAAATCTCGCTATTCGTTACCGCATCAATATAAATTACAAGCGCCAAAAACAAGGTGCCTGCAACAATTCCCCATGCTGTTACATGCTCATCCCGCCTTATTATTGCCTTTACCGGGTCGGCAACATTGCTGTAGTGGCTGGTTACATTACCCTGTTGGTCGAAGGTGAATTTCAAATATTTGTCGTAGCGGATGGCTTTACCAGTATCCGGTAGACCGGTAGCAGGTGGAGGGGTTTGAGTAACAGCGTTATCACGACGGCTATCCAGGTAATAAATCCATTCCTGGGTAGTTTTTGTGCGGATTTCCTCATCCGGAAGCCCTATTCGATTTGATACATCGTTGCGTGTATGGCAGCTTGCCAAAATCTGCTGATGTTTATAAAGCGACGGGGCGCAACTGCTGAACGCCAGCAGACCCAAAAGGGCGGGGAAAAGGAACTGTGATCTTTTCATTCGAAAAGCGTTTTTAGTTCGCTTATAACGTTTTGATGGTTAAAAACTTATAGCGATATTATTTTGTTTTTAAAATTAGATGGTTTGGGTGTGCATCGGGCCAATGATCACTCATTGTCACAGATCATTTTTGCCCGCGTCTTATAGCCATAACTAAGGTGGTTTATGAAAATAAAAGGCGTAATCATTGGTTTCTTTTGTGCCGTAATATTAGTTTGCCATTCGTTAGCGCAGACCAAATCCGGCCTGCTTAATGAAATGACCAAAGCAATTGATACCGGCACATATACAGGTATCCATAGCGTTTTGATCTCGAAAAACGGGCAAACTATCTATGAGCATTATTTTAATGGCTTTACTGCCGACTCGGTGCACGACAGCCGTTCGTCGTTCAAATCCATTACCAGCTTGCTTGTCGGCATCGCGCTCGACCGGGGTTTAATTAAGGACATCGATCAGCACGTTTACACTTTTTTTCCGAAAGATACTGCATTTGCTAACGATCCCCGGAAACGGGAAATAACCATTAAAGACCTGCTTGAAATGCGCTCCGGGTTTGATTGTGATGAGTGGAGCGACGGCGGCAAGATTTGCGAAGACGATATGATGCAAAGCCCTGATTGGGTAAAATTTTCGCTGGCGTTACCTATGAAATACGGGCCGGGCAAAGTTTGGTCGTACACCTCCTGCGGCCCGATGATCATCAGTGGTATTATCAGTAATGTCGCCCATATGTCTGTTATGGATTTTGCAGCCAGGTACTTGTTTAAGCCGCTCGGCATCACACGTTACCGATGGACCGTTGACCCCGCTGGCCACGGGATGACGGCAGGTTCATTTTATATATTGCCAAAAGATATGCTGAAAATTGGCCAGCTGGTATTAAATGGCGGCACTTTTAATGGTAAACGTATAGTTTCAAATAAATGGATTGAGAGGTCTACAACTGCAACAATACCCATTCCCGATCAATGGTCTTTCATAAAGTTCAGCAGGTCAAAAGTGGCCATTCCGCAGCAAACGTATTATGGGTTTTATTGGTATAATGAGCTAATAAAAAGCAATACTTATGCGGAGAATGTTGTTTTTGCTTCCGGGAATGGCGGCCAATATATAATGGTTATTAAAAATATGGGGTTAACAGTAGTTTTCATGCAGGGGAATTACCAAAGCTGGAAAGCCAAACGTGCATTCGACCTTTTGGCAAAATATATTATCCCGGCATTTAGGTGATTAAAAATTGAAAGTTTTTGGGCTTATAAACAGGGGGGATATATTTATGATTTTGCCCAATTTTTTATAATAAAAACCCTATATTGTAGCGTTTCCGCCAGCCCCCTCGTATAGGAATCAATTAACGAGTACAATTAACCATGCACCTTAACGAATTTGATCTGCTGCCACCCGATGACAAGGTTGTAACGGTACTGAACGGCACTATACTGGCGGCTTTTGCCCGCAATGAGGAAATATGGCTATTATACAGCCTGGATACTTTTTATGTTGAAATGCTGTTCGACAGAAAACTATGCCGGACCACTGAAATACGAATAGTTGAAAATACAGAAGCGCTGATGCCTTATGTGCGGAATGTTAATATAAACGGCCTTTTGAGATAAGCGTATTATTTAAACTACCCTTAAAATAAAAGCCATCCGTTAGTCAACGGATGGCTTTTTTAATTCCATAGCTGCGTTTAATTATTCCGACAGCGCGGCTTCATTCACATAATTTTCTCCTACCTCACTCAACAGCGCATCTGCTGTTTTCTCTTCTTCCAGGGTTTGGCTGAAAAGATCTGCCGCTTCTGAAAGGCCTAATGTAGTAGCCAGCGTTTTTAAAGTGCCGTAAGTAGCGATCTCGTAATGCTCCACTTTTTGGGCGGCGGAAATGATCGCCACATCGCGCACTTCAGTGCCCTTATCTGTTTCATCCAGCAATTCTTCGGCTTCTTTCAGTAAACCAGCCATCGCTTCGCATTTAACGGCTTTGGCTTTTTCGCCAATCGATTCAAAGGCACTTTCCAGGCGCGATACATGGTTTTTAGTTTGCTCAAGATGGTCGGTGATCGCTTGCTTCAACTCATCGGCTGTAGCGCCTTTAATCATTTTAGGTAAGGCTTTTACCAGGTGCTGTTCAGCCCAGTAAATGTCCTTCATTTCGTCGATAAACAATTCTTTCAACGCACCTGCTGCTTCAGGGGTACGGTTGGCTGCGGTAGCAGACTTATTTGTTTTTGTTGCCATAGGTTAATAACTTGTTTTTGTAAAGCAGAGGCAATAACCGTTCCGGCGATGTATAAATATTAATTATTTATATAATATATTTATTTATAGGCAAATATAATGCTTGTTAAATTTATAAATTGACTAAATAACTGCTAAATATAGTGCTCAAAGTGTCTGCAATATAGGATATATCACCACAAAAAACAGTCGGAGCGGTAATGTTATGTTATTAGGAAATTTTTAAACAAGTTGCGGTCGCCTTTTGTATTCTGCCGAAATTCGCATTTTACGAGTTTAGCCAGCATTATGCTTTCATCACACCAATCTTGCTGCCATCCCAATCGGGGAATAGTACCCTGTCGTTATTAATCTTTAAATGGCTGTCGGCCACCTCGCTGAAAACTGCGCGAAAATCTGTTGTTACCGGCAAGTCGCGGCCATCTTCCAGGTTTTCAACTGATAGCGCGCTTATTTCTCCATGTACTTTACCGCCAAGCACATCACTTCCCAATATAAAATTACATGAGGCGCGGCCATGATCGGTGCCATCAGTGCCATTCTGGTGTACGGTACGGCCAAATTCGGTCATGCTCATCACGGTTACATCATCCTGGTATTGGCCCAGGTCTGTCCAAAACGCTACTATGCAGTTGCTTAGGTCGGTAACGTTGCGCGCAAATATACCTGTGTCCGCTCCCTGGTTAAAGTGCGTGTCCCAGCCGTTTGATTCGGTAAAGGCAACCTCTAAACCTACATCCATTTTTATCAGTTGCGCTATTTGTTTCAATGAATTGCCTAAAGCGGTATTCGGGTAAACAGCGCCGTTGGCTGGCTTGTAGTTCTTGAGGTCGGTTTTTTGCAGCATTTTAACCGCTTCGAAACTTTCCTTACCGGTAGCATTTAACATGCCATCGGATGTTTGCCCGTAAAGCGCTTCAAAACTATCAGAAGCCACGTTTGATGCTGATGGGTTACCGCGCATCTGCACAGCAAAATCCTGCAGGTTACTGATCGCCAGCGACGGATTATCGCCATAAAAAGACCTCGGCATAGCCGATGTAAGGCTAACCGCCTGGAATGGCGTGGTGCCGGCATCATGGCCCAGCAAACCTACGGCACGGTTCAGCCAGCCGCTGGATGTTCCTTTGTTAAAAGGAGTGCCCGATTCCATATAGTCCTGTGCATCGAAATGTGAGCGGCTGTTGTTAGGTGAGCCGATACCATGAACTATACCCAAACGTCCATCGCGAAACAGCGGTTCAAAAGAGCTCATTGCCGGGTGCAGCCCGAAACGGCCGTCAAGGTCAATCAGCGGTTTGCCCGTTCCGCCCTGGGCCGCAGATATGAATAAAGTTGGCCTTGCGGCCTGGAGGTATTGATCGGTAAAAGGCGTTACTGCCATAAGGCCGTCCATTGCCCCGCGCTGAAAGATGCAAACCATCGTTTTCCTCTTTTTATAAGGCGCAATAATCTTATTGCTGGCGGCAGCCTCGGCCAAAAAGCCCGGAATGCCACCCATCAGGCCGATGCCAAATAAGGCCAGGCCGCCTGCTTTTATAAATCCTCTTCTCGTCGTCATGCTCTTTTTTCTTTACATTATCTTTTTTGAAATTCAGGCGAGCCTATAATAATACCCACAACCAGCGACTGCATGGAAATGCCGGCGGTATTGTTTGGCCCAGTATTTTGCGGTGCAGGCTTGGGTTTGCTGTCGGGCACGGCGCTCATCAGCATCATATCGCCCGGTGCGCCGGCCATCGGTTTTTCGGGCGCGGGCGCGGGGGCAGCGGCAACCCGTTGTACCGGTTTATTTATCTTAGCAGCCAGTGCGGGGTCGTTCAGTAAAGGTGAAAGCGCTGCCGTCATTCGCGCGGGGTCCTGTTCAGGGATAAGCAACTGTGCATAAGTGTTTATGGCATCGGCGAAGTTTTTAGGTTCAACCGGGGCAAGCTTATTTACGTTTACTTTTACGCCTGCTATTTGGCCGGAGGCCAATGCCAGGCTAAAGTCCATACGGTTAAGTAATGCACCGGTATTGATCCAGTATTGCGCCCTGTCAGGGAAACCCGTCGGGGCCTGGTAATAATATATCTTTTCGCCCATCCTGGCTATCCAGTTAAACAATGGATAAGGGTCTTTAACATCACCTCCCGTTCCCCGTACAGCACTCACCGCCAATTCAAACGGCGATTTTGTTTTGGCAAGCAACTCTTTTTTATCCCAAAAATCTTTTGAACTAACCATCGTGATCAAAACCGCCCGGATATCCCCATCGTTATCCATGAATGATTTAGCCATTTTATCAATGAGGCGCTGCGGAGGGTTATCGCTCACAAAGCGTACTGCCAATTTCCGGCAAATGAATTTCGCTGTGGAAGAATGATGCGCAAGCATTTCGAGCAGGTCAACGCCTTCCTGGTAACCGCTGGCCGGGTCGTTATCAGCAGGAAAAACATGTCCCAGAACTACTTTTTCGCCATGATCATGACGGTTGGGCGTGAATAAAAAATCGCTGTCGCGCACAAAGCCTTTTTTAGTTAGGTTATCCGGGCCAATTTTGGCAACAAGGCCTTTCATGGCGCTGCCATAAGCCTGGTCGCTAATGGGGTACACTGTCCAACCGGTAAGTACACGGGCCGCCTGGGTTACATCCTGCTGGGTATAGCCGCCGTCTACACCAAGCGTATGTAGTTCCATAACTTCCCTGGCATAATTCTCATTCAGCCCGTTAATATTTTTCCCGGGTTGGGTAATCGTTTTTACTTTATTTGGCGATGCGGACGTATTAGATGCCGTCATCATCATAGACATATCGCCATTGCCGGGTGCAGCAGGTTTTGGTTTTGCCGGAGGTTGAGGCCCGACGCTGGAAAAATTATCCAGGTAATATAACATCGCGGGCGATTTTGCCGAAGCAAGCAATAGCTGATCGAATTTGCCCAACGCATTTGGCCGGATCACATCACGCTCATAATCGGGAATGAACTGGGCGCATTCGCCTTTAAAAAAAGAGACGTTAAAATGATTGAACCAGAAATCGGTTAATACTTCCTGTAGCTGGTTATTGGTATAAACCGCCCTTAATATATTTTGATCAATAAATTGCTTATAAAGGTCCTGGTCAGATTTATAACCTTTTTTGTCCATATAGGCCTGAAGCTGTGCGTTAAATGCCTTTTTATTTACGGCCTTATCTACCGAATCCTTGTTGATAGCGCTATCTTTTATAGCCATAGAGCGGATAACAAAGCCCGGTGGGTATTCCCGGCAAACTTCAGTATTACTTAGGCTTATCGCATCGTAGTTATTAAGGCGTTTATCCAGGCTGTCATCCGGCATACCGGCTTCCAATTGCTGTTTAAACCAGTTTTCAAGCCCCATCTTCATTACGGCATCAACCTGTCCGGGAGTAGCGCCATAAGTGAAACGGTCGAGCAAATGTTCGGCTGCCTGGCGTTCGGTTAACCCCGCTTGCTTATAAGGAAACTTTAAAGACCCGCCTGATGGCGAAGAGTTTAGAAACGACATTAATATGAACACGCAGGCGCAGAACACTAAGCTATAACTGCATATTTTCCGGACGTTTTTCATAACTAGCGGGGTAAATTCTTTTGTAGGACAATTGAAAAGATCAAACGTTTAACTAATATTTAAAAAAGGCTTTTTAAATTTAATTTTTGGTGCCTAAAACTTATGGTGCCTAAACAAATTAATGCATCATATTGTTATCTCATAAAACATCTGCTATGACAAAACCAGCCAATTCAACCGACAAACCTTCACCATCCGATACGCCAACCCATCGCCCGGATGACAGGGGCCACAAAAGCGTAGTGCATAATTCCGACAAAAAATATAAAGAAGATGAACCGCACGGCGGCAACATCGCCAAAAAACATGAAAACGAAGAGCAACCGGTAAGCCCAATAAAAAATGCGCCTGCCGAAAAAGGTGCACGGGAAGGGAAGGTGCAACCTTAAAAAACATCACTTTAATATGCCCGGTTATTTGTCCTGGTAACCCCTCTGCATTTATCTTATTTTTCCTCTTTAACCAGCTTCCACATCTCCGCGTTAAAGTCGGCTTTGGTTATGCCCGTTGCTTTTTCAAGCGCTGCGAAATAATTGTCGTCGCCTTTTTGGCGCGGGCCGCAGCTAAGTAATGGCAAAACAGCATCAAAGCCTTTTTCCTTTTCAATTTTTTGCACAATGAGCGCGTTGAGCTGGTAAGCGATATATAAACCTTTATTACCGCTTTCAAAAGGAACGCTGTTTGTATAAAGTGACAGCCAGTCGGCATTAGGGTTGGCGGTGGCGTAACTTTTAAATTTCTCAACCAACTCCGGCCATGTATAGCTCCAGCTACCGCCGTATAAATAGGCACAGCCCTCATCAACCGGCCGGTTTATAACCGTTTTGCTCATGGCCATGCGCAGCCGTTCATGCCAAAGGTCATGCGCATTGAAATGGTGCGGATGATCGGCATCTCCGCTTATTACCAGCGTGGTGTTATTTTCATGTGCGGAAAAGCTGTCGTATTTTACACCGCTGTAATCCATTTTATAATCGATTCCTAATAGCTGCTGTGCTTCCACAAAATTATCGCAGTAGTAATAATTTATCGGTTCATTGGGCAGGTTTAGTTTGCTGTCGTAAAATGCTACTTTTTGCTGGTAAGCCTTTACATCAGCGGCATTGAAGCCTGTTTTATAATGGCAGGTTAAATTGCCGTAGGTTTTGGTTTTCCAGGAAATGGTGTTTTGTTTGAGCGGCGAATAAATGTAAAATTTGCCATCCACGCGCTTCGCCAGCAGCCTGTAGCTTGCCCGCAACGCTGCATAATTATTTGCGGCACCTATGTAGCTCAGCTGCATGAGGTAATTATCCGTATCCAACTGAATCATGTTGGTGACATAGCACTTGTAATAATACTTTTCTTTAACCGTATCCTTCACATAGTCATCAATCCCTTTCATTTCGTCCAAAAGGTCGGAGGTGGTTATCAGCTCACTTTTTAAAACGTATGCGTTTTCGCTGTTTGGTTTGTCTTTTGCGGCAAGGAATAGGGTGAGGGCATCAATAGCTTTTACTGCACCCTGCTTGTCGGGAAGTTGCTGCAATAGCTGATTTTTGATGATCGGCCCCTGGGCATTTGAAAAAAATGCGGTTAATAATAATGTCGCGCATAAGGCAACAGGTTTCAGGTTTTTAGGAAGCATAGGTTATTGGGAATAGTTTATTCCCACCTAAGTTACGGAAACTTATAAATAACCCCCAAACCTAAAGTTTCGGTACCCTGTGGCTGCGGTGCGGTGGATTTATCGTACAGGAAGGTGCCGTTCATGGTCATGGCTATCAGTTTGTTTACTTTGGCGGTCATTACGGCATCAACCCTGTGACTAATGTAGGCCAACGGCTGCTGATAAGGGATAAATAATGTGTAGCGCAGGTTGAGGTGCACATTGGTCATGATATCCTTATCGATGGTAGCCACCGCCTGGAAAGCCAGCTGGTTTAAAAAAGTATGGCCGGGTGTTACGCCGTAATTGGCTGCCTCATTATGGTAGATGGTTGTGTCCAATACAAAAGTTTGCCGCGCGGTTCCGGTGCCCAAACGAAGATCGAAATATTTTGATGGTTTGTACTCAAAACCCACCGATTCGGTAAGGTAGCCCGGCGCCATAAAACCTGATATCTTTTGCGGTGCGGTGGTGTCCGATGGGTAATTATAGCCATTTGCAAACTGCGACTGGAAGTTGATCGACCCAAAAAACAGCCACTTTTTGGAAATATTGGTGGCTATCTTATTGTCGTAATAAATTAAGTCGTTGGTTTTGCGGGTACCCTGGCCTTTTACTACCGATGTACCGTAAACCAGGTTAAGTTCGGTAGTATAATCCAGTGGCGCTTTATTGTATTCAGCCTTAAAATCAAAATTAGTATTCAGTGCTACGGAGCTGGTACCACCGCCTGTCCAGTTGCTGGTAAACGCAGCCTGGCTAAAGTTTAAATTGAATAAAACAGACTTATGCCAATAGCTGATCGTATAGTCGGGTAGGTTTACAGGCACCAGTTGGGGCGTAATGTTTAACGGCCTTGTACGTACCGGCAAGGCGTCCTTAAGAGGCGCCGCGCGATATTTATTGATGAGGGTAGTATCGGTTTTCAGGCTGTCTTTTTTTAGCGAATCGGCCTGTTGAGCGATGGCTACAGTACCCGATAAAAAAACAAGCGAAAATAATATTAACAGGGCTCTTGTTGACATAGATACCACAAAGAAACGGTAAATCTGTGTTTTTTTGTATTATGCGTTTAAAATAATCATAAAAAATTCATGATCGCCAGCCGGTTAAGGGTATATAGAGTATTACTTTTAAATAGCCCACCCCGTCATGCCGTCCCCCGATCATTCTCCCTTTAAGCTATTAACAGGATTCACCAGTGCTGCTTTAATAATCTGGAAACTAATAGTTATCAATGCGATCACTATTATCAGGCAGCCTGAAAGCGCAAAAAGCCACCATTGTAACGGTGTACGATATGCATAACCCTGTAACCATTTATTCATAGCATACCAGGCTATGGGCAGCGAAATAAAGAACGCGATGGTAACCAGTAATAAAAATTCGGACGATAACAAGGCAAATAACGAGCTTATGCTTGCGCCTAATACCTTGCGGATACCGATCTCTCTTACACGTTGTTCTGCTGTAAACATGGCTAATCCCAACAAACCAAGGCATGAAATAAATATTGCCAGGAATGCGAATATATTGGATAATTTACCCACCACCTGCTCGCTTTGATAAAGCTTTAGATATTCCTGATCGGAAAAAGTCCAGGTAAACGGAAATTCAGGGTTTAGCTGTGCACATAAATCCTTCATGCTTGCCAATGCCTCTTTGGTTTTGCCTGGCTGTGTACGCACCAGTATGTAACCATCCCCGCGCTTAGCTGCTATCAACCTCAATACAAGCGGCTTTATCCGCTCATGCAACGATTCGATATGAAAATCCTTAACCAAACCAATTATGGTACCTTTTATCCCCCATTGTGTAAATGTCCTGCCTACAGGGTTTGTATAACCTATCTT